>ENA-ORSO01000194-ORSO01000194.1-human-gut-metagenome-genome-assembly--contig:-NODE-194-length-56363-cov-14.845581_pt1 | contig 56363 bp, 44 predicted proteins | sample MGYA00241902_ERZ509168 | MGnify/ENA primary metagenome ERZ509168 (study PRJEB26280, sample SAMEA2338806) | human gut metagenome | biome: human gut; feature: human-associated habitat; material: faeces... | reverse complement strand
ATAGTAAGGCTAAAAAGAAAGGTGCTCATTTTGAGCACCTTAACTATCATTTGTTGTCGATATTAATCGTTGCTTATCACGACTTACTTCCCGATGCAAAAGTGTTTAAAGATGTTTCCTAACACCTCGTCGGTTTGTATCTCGCCCCCAGTTATTTGTGCTAGATGGTATAGACAACTGCGTAGGTCCTGGCTAACGAGGTCGGTGGGAAGATCGGTTTGTAGGCCTTCGAGCACGCGATTGATGTCATCGTTTGCCGATTGCAACGCCTTGAGGTGGCGAATGTTGCTTACAATGGCGTTTCCTGCCATGATGTCGGCATCGGGCAGAAGGAGGCTTAGCTGTGTTTTCAGTTGTTCAATGCCTTGCTTTGTTTTTGCCGAAATGTTTATTTGTGTAGCGTTTTCGGGTAGCGGGATAATGGTGGTGGGTGTAGCCTTATCACACTTATTGACAATTACCAATAAGTGTTTATCTTGGCATAGTGGTAACACCTTGTTTGATAGTGCCTGGTACTGTTCGTTGGCACATGTGGCATCGAGCATGAGCAATATAATTTCGGCCTGTTTGATTTTTGCCAAACTACGTTCTATACCAATGCTTTCAATGGTGTCGGTAGTGTCGCGTATACCAGCTGTGTCGATGAAGCGGAATATCTTGCCATCAATGTTTACGGTGTCTTCAATCACGTCGCGTGTGGTGCCGTGAATGTCGCTTACAATAGCACGCTCTTCGCCCACCAAAAGGTTGAGGAGTGTTGATTTGCCTGCATTAGTTTCACCAATGATGACGGTAGGTATGCCGTTTTTAATGGCGTTGCCTATGCGAAACGACTGTATAAGGCGTTGTACTGTGTGTTGTATTTTTTGTGCCACATCGACGAGTTGTGTGCGGTCAGCAAACTCAAGTTCTTCGTGGTCGGAGAAGTCGAGCTCAAGTTCGATTAATGAGGTGAGGTGTAAGAGCTTATCGCGTAGATCAGACAGTTCTGTAGAAAAGGCTCCGCGCATTTGATTCATCGCCATTCGGTGCGATGCTGCAGAGTGTGAGGCAATAAGATCGGCAACGGCTTCGGCTTGTGAAAGGTCCATCTTCCCGTTTAAAAAGGCGCGTTGGGTGTATTCGCCAGGTTCGGCGGGGCGGCAACCATTGACCACTAACAATTGCATAACCTGTTGAAGAATGTAGGTTGATGCGTGGCATGATATTTCAACTGATTGCTCGCCAGTATATGAATGGGGTGCATGAAAAATACTTACCAGCACTTGGTCGATAATTTCGCCCTGTGCTGTGACAATGTTTCCAAATGCAAGTGTATAAGGTTTGCGTTGGGCCAAGGTTTTACCATTTGCGCCGATGGGCATGAAGATGCGGTCGGTGATGGCGATAGCCTGCTCGCCTGAAACACGAATAATGCCGATGGCACCACCTGGAGCGGTAGCCACGGCACATATCGTATCTTTTGAAAGAATATTCATTTACAGTGTTCTTGTTTATTGCTGATATTGTTTGCTTTATATGCGATGCAATACCAGTTTTATTAAATCGTCAATATGGTTCTTGTAACCTGTATCGGCTTTGCCAGCCCTACGGTTTGCGATGACCATGCATGCTGTGGTGGCGTGGTGTCCCATCAGTTTTGCTAAACCAGCCAAAGCCGAACTCTCCATCTCGAAGTTGGTGATGCGATGGCCTTGATACTCGAAGTTTTCAATCTTTTCGTTCTGATTGGGGTCGGTCAATGGTATGCGCAATTGTCGGCCTTGCGGTCCGAAGAAGCCGCCACAGGCCACGGTTACACCTCTTACCATGTCGTCTTTTGCAATGCGTTCTACCATCTCTTCATCGGCATGAATAACGTAGGGTGCAGGCATACACATATTGCCACTCCAGCCTAAATGATTTAACAGCGCACGCTCGAAAGGAAGGTCGCATACGGCATTACGGCCTGCGTAGAAGTTGAGCAAGCCATCGAAGCCCACTGATATTTCTGAGCATATGAAGGTGCCTTCTGGTGTGAAGGGCTGCAGTCCGCCACAGGTACCTATGCGTACGATCTCAAGATGACGTAGCGTTTCTTTCTCCATACGAGTTTTGAAATCGATGTTTGCTAATGCATCAATTTCGTTCATCACGATATCTATGTTGTCGCATCCGATACCAGTTGAGATTACGGTTATGCGTTTACCTTCGAAGGTTCCTGTTATGGTGTGGAATTCGCGGCTTTCAACGTCGTATTCTATTTCTTCAAAATGTGAAGCTACTAACTTTACGCGTCCTGGGTCGCCAACCAATATGATTTTGTCGGCTAAGTGTTCGGGTGTTACATGTAGGTGGAAGATGCTTCCGTCGGCATTTATAATTAGTTCCGACTCGGCGAAATACTTGTTCATAGGTTGTCCTTTTTTAGTTTAATGATTTTTCTTTATTTACTGGTGCTATTTTCAGCTTTACGTATCTGTGTTTCGATATTTACAATATCTTTTATGGTTTGCTGCAAATTTCCTTCAGCTGTGGTGATACGTTGTGTCAATGCTTGTTTGCCATTGGAATCGGCGTTGTGATATTGCACACGCAGACTGTTAAGAGCTGTTTCTAACTCGGTTCTGAGCTTTATAAGCACTTGCCATTGCGGATATAGTTTCTGGCCTGCAGCAGTGACAAAGTCGTTAGCTGATTGACATGCCTTGTGATCGTTTACAAAGAATGTCATTGCAGTAATTGCAGCGTTTTGCTTTGTACCTTTCTCACGTAACGCATTGAGCTGAGTAAGAGCTGCATTGCGCTTTTCAAGGTTGGGCCAAGTGGCGCTGATGCTTGAGAGCTTTGCTAAGTTTTGCATTTCTTCGTCATCGTATGCTTCTATCTGATAGTTGACACGTGTGCCCGATGTTTTGATGGTGTAGACACACGCTTTGCCTTCAGGTTGATTGCGAGTGGTAGCAAACCATGCAAAATTATGTATATCGTCAATACAGAAGAGGTAATCGTCAGAGAAGGAGTTGTAAGGTAGACCTACATTCTCGGCTTCAAGGAAGGTGCCTTCATCTGAATCGAAACGGGTGACGTAAATGTCGTATCCTCCCAATCCTTCTTTGCTTTTGGCAGCGAAATAAAGGGTCTCGCCGTCAGAGGTCATAAACGGATAGTTGATATGTTTATACTGTGTGCCAATGCCCTTTACTAGTTGTGGCTCGCCCCACTTGTTATTGAGCTTTTCGCGCATCATCATGTGCGAATTGCCCAAGGTGTCGTTTACAGCATAATAGCATTTGTTCTCAAAACCGTTGACGTAAAGATAGACACCAGAAAGAGATTGATCGTTGAAATAGGCGTTGTAAGCCATCGTCTTGCCTAAATCGTTAGGCTGTGGGATGGCGGTAAGTACAGCGGCCTTATCGATCACTATGCTATCAATGACGAACAGCTTTTGTGTGTTGTCCATCATCTCATCAAACAGCTGCTTTTGTGCTTCTGAAACACCTGGTAATGTGTTTTTTGCAGCCTTGGCTGTTTTACTGGTTTTGGGCGCCGTGCGCACTTTATGTTTTCTCTGTGCTGAAGCGGTTAGTGTACAGCAGAGCAAAATGGCGGTAATAAATGAATATCTTGTCATATCGTTTTGATTGCTATATTATGCAAAGATAGTGCAAATCGAGTGCAAAAGTTCAAGCTTGCTTGAAAACTTTGCTGAGATGCAGCCTGTCTTATGCAAAGATAGTGCAAATCGGACACACTACAAAACAATTCGATTTGTTTTTATTGACTAGATGGTGCCAATGTTATCATAAATAACAAAAAATCCCCCAAAGACCAGTGTGTGTGGACATAGTCTTTGGGGGAATATAAGATAAAAGGTGGGAGACATGAGAAGCCTCGTCACACAAATTAATTTTTGAAACTGTGGATAGGGGCGGGGATGCGTCCTGCACGATTTACAAATTCGTGGCAGCTAAAGTTGTTAACTGGCATGATGGGTGCATGGCCTAACAGGCCGCCGAAATCGACATTATCGCCCACCTTCATTCCATAGGCAGGAATGAGACGTACAGCTGTGGTTTTTTGGTTTACCATACCAATGGCTGCCTCGTCGGCAATAATACCCGCAATAGTGTCGGCCGAGGTGTCGCCAGGAACGGCAATCATGTCGAGACCAACAGAACAAACACATGTCATAGCTTCAAGCTTCTCAATGGTTAGGGCGCCTGCCTCAACAGCGTCAATCATGCCTTGATCTTCGCTTACAGGGATAAATGCACCACTTAATCCACCTACTGATGACGAAGCCATAATGCCGCCTTTCTTTACTTGATCGTTTAGCAAGGCAAGTGCAGCAGTAGTTCCTGGTGCGCCAGGGTGCTCGAGACCAATCTCTTTTAGAATATCGGCAACACTATCGCCAATGGCGGGGGTAGGGGCCAACGAAAGGTCGATAATGCCGAAGGGGACATTCAATCGGCGTGAAGCCTCTTTTGCAACAAGCTGTCCTACGCGCGTAATCTTGAAGGCTGTGCGTTTAATGGTTTCACACAATACCTCAAAACTCTCACCATGAATATTCTGCAAAGCATGTTTTACTACGCCTGGGCCACTGACACCAACGCTTACTACGGCATCGGCCTCTGTTACGCCATGGAAAGCTCCTGCCATGAAGGGATTGTCGTCGGGGGCATTGCACAGTACCACCAGCTTGGCACAGCCTATAGAGGCATTGTCTTTTGTTGCTTCGGCGGTATCTTTCACTATTTGTCCCATCAAACGAACAGCATCCATGTTAATGCCCGTCTTTGTAGAACCAATATTTACCGAACTACAAATAAAATCGGTTTCGGCCATTGCCTGTGGTATTGATTTGATAAGTAGTTCGTCGCTATGTGTCATGCCCTTAGAAACCACAGCCGAATAGCCACCCAAAAAGTTTACGCCCACAGCCTTTGCAGCTTTGTCAAGGCAATGAGCTATCGTTACATAGTCGGCAGGAGTTTTGCATGCTTTACCGCCTACTAAAGCAATGGGGGTGATGGCGATACGCTTGTTGACGATGGGTATACCATATTCGTGCGCAATTTCTTCGCCCGTGGTTACTAGATCTTTTGCTAATGTTGTGATTTTATTATAAATGTTTGAACAGAGAACATCGAGGTTGCTGTCAACACAATCGAGCAATGAGATGCCCATCGTGATTGTGCGCACATCAAGATTTTCTTGTTCAATCATCTTGTTGGTTTCGATGACTTCCGATAAATTAATCATTGTCGTTGCTGTTTTAAGAGTTTTACGATAAAGAATTAAATGCGGTGCATCATGTTGAAAATCTCTTCACGCTGGCATTTCACTTGCACACCGATCTCTTTTCCTAAAGTTTCTAAGTCGGCTGACAACTGGTCAAACGAGTCGATGTGGGTGGTGTCGACAATCATCATCATGTTAAAATATTCTTGCACGATGGTTTGTGAGATGTCTAACACATTGATTTGCTTACTTGCCAAATAAGAGCACACTTTTGCAATAATGCCTACTACGTCTTTACCTACGACGGTGATAATGGTCTTGTTCATAAATGAAATGTTATGATATGTGTGTTAGAATAGTGAATAAAAGAAGAAGGTGCCAGACAGAAGGCATTAGTTTTTTAATGCCAATAGCCTTCTGTCTAGACACATTCACTATACATAATATCTGTGTTTTTGTTGAGGGGTGGTGATGAAACAGAACATCAGCCACAGCAGAACAGCACGATGAGCTGTGCTGTAAAGATGCGCAAGAACATGCTCAACGGATAAACAGTAGAATAGCCGATGGCAGGAGCCTCGCGTGAGCAGATTGAGTTTGCGTATGCCAATGCTGGTGGATCGGTACAGGTACCAGCAATCATACCCATGATGGTGAAATAGTTGAATTTATACTTCAAACGAGCAATAACACCTATAATCAAGATGGGGATGATGGTGATAAGGAAGCCTGTAAACACATACATTAATCCGTCGCCCTGTACTACGGTTTTCCAGAAGTGAGCACCAGCCTTTACACCTACACTCGCTAAGAAGAGCACTAGACCTATCTCGCGCAACATCATATTGGCAGATGTTGTAGTATAGGTGTTCAGCTTCATGCGGTGTCCGAAACGACCAATAAAAATGGCGATGATAAGCGGACCACCAGCGATACCTAACTTCATAGGAACAGGCATGCCTGGGATAGCGAAAGGTATGCTACCGAAGATGATACCAATGATGATGCCGATAAAGATGGTGGCGATGTTTGGCGTATCAAGACGCTTCACCGAGTTACCCATCAATTCTGATATGCGGTTCACATTGTCTTCAGGACCTACAACGAGAATTTTATCGCCTACCTGGAAACGGTAGTTGCGTGAGGCAAATACGTCCATGCCTTGACGTGAAATGCGGGTTACAGTGACGCCGTAAACACTAGAGAAGTGCATCTTACCAAGCGTCTTACCATTCATTGATGAATTGGTAATGACAATGCGTCGAGATACCAGTGGCTGAGTGCTTTCGTCTTCTTGCCACGGTGTGTCAATCTCTGGGCCTATGAAAGCCTGGATAGCTTCGGCGTCGGCTTCGGCACAAACGACCAGAACTTCGTCGCCCATCTCGAATTTGTCTTTGCTAACGGGTATTGTGAATTTACCCTCATGCAAGAGACGTGAGAACACGACGTCGCGGTTCAAAAATTCGTTAATCTGTGCAACAGTGCGACCTGCCAAATAGGTGTTGTTTACCTTGAGGTGCATCTGATGGGGTTTGGCTTGAGGGTTCTCTGCCTCTTCCTCTTTCAGCACTTCCTCCTCTTCTTCAAGCGAGGTTCGTGTGATAAAACGCACAGCAATGGTTGCACCGATAATGCCGAGTACGCCTAATGGATATGCACAAGCATAGCCAGAAGCAATCTGTGGCATAGTGCCATCGGATACCTTCCATACTGACTCAAGGGCCTCATTGGCAGCGCCCAAGCCAGGGGTATTGGTAACAGCACCGTACAATGTACCTATCATCATGGGAAGGTTGGTCTTGTCGTTAGTATCGAAGAATAGATAGTAGCATGCAAACATCACAGCCACGTTTAACAAAACAGTGGTGGTTGAAAGCAAGTTAAGCGTTACGCCACCCTTTTTGAAACTTTCGAAGAAACCAGGGCCTACTTGTAAACCAATACAAAACACGAACAAGATAAGTCCGAAGTCTTGTATGAAACTTAAAATGTCTACAGGAGCTGTAAAGCCAATATGGCCAGCTACAATGCCTGTAAACAGAACAAAGGTAACGCCCAACGAAATGCCGCCAAACTTAATCTTACCTAACAAGATACCTATGGCAATTACCACTGCATAAAGCAAGGCAATGTGAGCGACAGAGTCGGTCGTTGTAAATAAATTAATAATCCAATCCATTGGTAAAGATTAATATGTGAATAAATGGTAAGTTGATAGTTATATTTTGATATATAGGTATAGAAGCATGTAGCATGCCTCTATACCTTATTATATTAATAACTACGAGCAATAATCACACGATGTTTAGCAGGTTTTCCTGATACCATATCGGTGCCAGGGGTCTGCTCAAACATGAACGGCACGCAACGAATGGTGGCCTGTGTCTCTTCTTTAATTCTTGCCTCGGTTTCGGCGGTGCCGTCCCAGTGGCAGAGGAAGAAACCGCCATCTTTAATGCGTTCTTTAAACTCGTCATAGTTGTCACATTCGTAGATGTGCTCGTCACGATATTTACGAGCTTTCTCGAAAATATTAGCTTGGATATCGTCGAGTAACTTCTCGACATGCTCTGCAATGCCTTCTAATGGCAAAGTTTCTTTTTCAAGCGTATCGCGACGCATCAACTCTACGGTACCGTTCTCGAGATCGCGTCCTCCCATAACAAGGCGTACAGGAACGCCCTTTAGTTCGTAATCAGCAAACTTAAATCCAGGACGCTTATTGTCTGCATCGTCATATTTTACGCTGATACCAGCCTTACGTAATTTTTCAATAACAGGCTGCATTGCTTCGGTGATAGCGCTCAACTGTTCGTCATTCTTTGAAATAGGAATGATAACTACCTGGATTGGAGCTAACTTTGGAGGCAACACAAGACCGTTATCGTCAGAGTGTGTCATAATGAGGGCACCAATCAGTCGGGTAGAAACGCCCCATGATGTAGCCCAAACATACTCGGGCTTGTTTTCTTTGTTAAGATAGGTTACGCCAAAGGCCTTTGCAAAATTCTGACCCAAGAAATGGCTGGTACCACTTTGTAGCGCTTTCCCGTCTTGCATCATTGCCTCAATTGTGTAGGTATCGAGAGCTCCTGCGAAACGCTCGGTTTCACTTTTTACGCCCTGAACTACGGGCACGGCCATAAACTTTTCTGCAAAGTCGGCGTAAACATGCAACATCTTTTGTGCTTCCTTTTCAGCTTCTTCTTTGGTTGCGTGAGCTGTATGACCTTCCTGCCAAAGGAACTCGGATGTGCGCAAGAAAGGACGTGTGCGCATCTCCCAACGCATCACATTACACCACTGGTTGCAAAGTAATGGCAGGTCACGCCATGAATGTATCCAGTTTTTATAGGTGTTCCAAATGATGGTTTCGGATGTCGGGCGAATAATAAGTTCTTCATCCAGTTTTGCTGTGGGGTCAACCTCAACACCACTTTTGTCTTCTTTAGCGCGCAGACGGTAATGAGTTACAACAGCACATTCTTTTGCAAAGCCTTCAACGTGTTCGGCTTCACGACTCAAGAACGACTTAGGGATAAGCATTGGGAAATAAGCGTTCTGTACACCCGTTTCCTTAAACATGCGGTCGAGCTCATGTTGCATCTTCTCCCAAATTGCATAGCCGTAGGGTTTGATAATCATACAACCTCTTACTGCCGACTGCTCAGCTAAATCGGCTTTTACTACCAAATCGTTATACCACTGACTATAATTGTCAGCACGTTTGGTCAAATCTTTAAGTTCTTTTGCCATTTGATATATTTATTTCTTTCTTTGTCCTTATTATTCAGATATGTTGACGTCTTTCAACTATAACTACAACATATTGATAAATTATTTGCAAATTTACAAAAAAATGTTGGATTGCTTACAAGATTATAAAAAAACAATTAACTTTGCAATACAAATTACCTTCGTTGAGAAGAGAATTTGCTGATTTGGTAATTGTATATTGCAGAAATAACATTTGCTAGATTAATGAAAAAGAATTGGATTAGCATTTTTCGTTTAATTTAAATTGGTTTGAAATTATGAAAAAAATGAAATTGGCCACATTGGCAATGTGTTTGTTGGCTATTTTTAGTTGTAGCACAAAACAGGGCACAGGAGCCCTTATTGGAACTGGTGGTGGCGCTGTGTTAGGCGCTATTATTGGAAAACTGGCTGGAAATACGGCTGTAGGTGCAGCTATAGGTAGTGCTGTAGGTGCAGGAACAGGTGCTATTATTGGTCGTCATATGGATAAGGTGGCCGAGGAAGCTGCTAAGGTTGAAAATGCCAAGGTAGACAAGGTTACAGATACTAATGGCTTTGAAGCTGTGCGTGTGACTTTTGATTCGGGTATTCTTTTTGCAACAAGTAGTTCAAAGCTGAATGAGACTTCAATAAACTCTTTAGCAAAGTTGTATAACATATTGAAGAATAACCAAGATTGCCACGTAGATATCTACGGACATACCGATAACCAAGGCTGGAAAAATAGCACTGCTGAGCAGAGCATTGCTAAGAACCAAACTCTTTCTGAGCAGCGTGCACAATCGGTAGCCAACTATTTGCGCAACCTCGGCATTACAAGTGCTCAGTTGCAGAAGGTAGCTGGTCAGGGTCAGTTAAATCCTGTTGCCGACAATAGCACAGCACAGGGCAGACAGATGAACCGCCGTGTAGAGATTTACCTCTATGCTAGCAAAGCAATGGTAGACGCTGCTAATGCTGGTACACTGAACTAAATAAATATATTGCTGGACAACTATTTGTTTGGCGTGATTATTTGAACTGACAGGGGTCGGAGTATGGTATATGTGAGTATACATCCATACCAAGACCTCTGTTTTGTTTTTGTAATGACATTATTTCGCTCACTATCATTAAGATATGGTGATGGGTGAAACTCATTGTTAAAGATAAAGCATGATGATAAAATTGCTATTAAAAATATTGAAATGGGGCGTAGCTTTCTTCTTTTGCTCAACCATACTTGTTGTGGTTATGTATCGCTTTATACCTGTATATATAACGCCATTGATGGTGATACGGTGTTTTCAACAGGTTGGCAAGGGTGAGCATATTACGTGGCATCATCATTGGGTGCCGTTAGATAATATATCGCCACATCTGCCTGTAGCGGTGATGGCAAGTGAAGACCAACGCTTTTTAATTCATCATGGTTTCGATTTAGATGCCATTGAAAAGGCGGCGCGGCATAATCGTAACCATACGAGCAGAAAAATGGGAGCCAGCACCATCTCTCAACAGACGGCTAAGAATGTGTTTCTATGGCCAGGAAGGAGTTGGACTCGTAAAGGCTTTGAGGTGTATTTTACCTCACTTATTGAATTAATGTGGAGCAAACAACGCATTATGGAAGTCTATCTCAACTCGATAGAAATGGGGAATGGCATTTATGGTGCTGATGCTGTGGCAGAATATCATTTCTCGAAAACTGCTGCCGACTTGTCGCGCTCTGACTGTGCTTTAATTGCTGCAACGTTGCCAAATCCATTGAAATTTGATAGCTCTAATCCGAATGGTAAAATGCGAAACCGTCAGCATAAAATAGAACATGAGATGAAGTTTATTCCTACATTTCCTAAAGAGGGTGAAGATATTAACCCACATTCAGCTTCAGGAGGTGTTTACCGTAATATGAAGAAATAATATTTTTAACCAAGTAACCATAAATAAAACTTCTTGTTAAACATTGATGCCCCTTGATAAGCTATGATAAATCTTCTTGATAAACTAAATGACAGTCAGCGTGATGCTGTTACCTATTGCGATGGTGCCCAACTGGTGATTGCTGGTGCAGGATCGGGTAAAACTCGTGTGCTGACTTATAAGATTGCGTATTTGTTGCAACAGCCTGATTTGCAGCTTATGCCATGGAATATTCTTGCACTTACGTTTACCAATAAGGCTGCTAAAGAAATGAAACAACGCGTAGGACAAATTGTGGGGCAAGACCTTGCTCACGCATTGTTTATGGGTACATTTCATTCAATTTTTGCTTGTATCTTGCGTCATGAGGCTACGCGGTTAGGATACACATCTCGCTTTACTATATATGACGATGCCGACTCACGTTCACTTATTTCAACCATTGTTAAAGAAAAGGGCCTTTCTGACAAGGAATATAAGGCTTCGAACGTGTTACACCGCATAGGTATGGCAAAAAACCGCCTAATTACCGCTGATAAATATGCAAATGAAGGTTCTATCAGAACTTTGGATGCACAACAACAAATGCCTGAATTGTATAAGGTCTACCGCATCTATGAGCAGCGTTGTAAAATGGCTAATGTCATGGATTTTGACGATTTGCTGGTGAATACTTGGACGTTGTTTAACCAGTTTCCGGAGGTTTGCTCAATGTATGCCGAACGTTTTAAATATATTTTGGTGGACGAGTATCAAGATACCAACTATGTTCAGCAATGTATCATTTACCAACTTGCCAGAGAACATAAGCGCATTTGTGTTGTAGGTGATGACGCACAAAGCATCTATGGCTTTAGAGGTGCCAATATTGATAACATATTGAGTTTTGAAAGACAATATGCAGGGGCAAGAATGTTTAAACTTGAGCGCAACTACCGTAGTACACAGACAATTGTAGAGGCTGCAAACAGTTTGATAGCGCACAATCAGCGACAAATTAGAAAAGATGTTTATAGCGAGAATAGCAAAGGCGAAAAGCTGCAGTTGTTTGAGGCATACTCTGACCGCTTGGAAGCTGTTCATGTGTGTGATACAATTAGTAAGCTAAAAAAGACGAGCAAAGAAGGGCTCTATTCTGATTATGCCATACTTTATCGTACTAACGCACAGAGTAGGCTTTTTGAAGACGAATTGCGTAAAAGAGGTATTCCATATACTATTTATGGTGGTTTAAGCTTTTATCAACGAAAAGAGATAAAAGATATTATTTCATACTTTCGGGCAATTATCAATCCTGATGATGAAGAGGCACTAAAACGTATTATTAATTACCCTACACGTGGTATTGGAACTACTACAGTGCAGAAAATCGCAGTTACTGCCACTAAAAATGAAGTAAGTTTATGGGAAATCATCTCACAGCCAGCCACATATAATCTTCCTGTAAATAAAGGAACAGCAACAAAATTGTTGGGGTTTGTAGCATTGGTTAACGAATTACGCAATAATTTGGAAAAACTCAATGCTGCAGAATTAGGTGAGATGGTTATTCGTAATTCGGGCATATATCGTGAAATATTTGCTGATGACTCACCCGAAGGATTGGCGCGTCAAGAAAATATTGAAGAGCTAATTAACGAACTTCAAGCCTTTGTTGATGATAGAATGGAGGAGGACAACCATTCGGCCGTGGGCTTAATCGATTTCTTGCAGGAAGTGTCGCTGTTATCAGATGTAGAACATAATGCAGATAATGAAGACCAAAACGAAAAAGGAGCAGTTTCGCTTATGACCATTCATGCAGCAAAAGGTCTTGAGTTTCCTGTCGTTTTTATTGTAGGATTAGAGGAAAATATATTCCCTAGCTTGCGATCATGTGATAGCCAACGCCTTTTAGAGGAGGAACGACGTTTGTTGTATGTTGCTATTACTCGAGCAGAACAGAATTGTTACTTATCGTGTGCAAAAACGCGCTATCGGTTTGGAAAGACCGAATACGACCCACCAAGCCGTTTCTTAAAAGATATTGATCCACACTATATTCAGCATGTAATGCAAAATATAGATGAAGCGCAATTTGGCGATAATTGGAATAAGTTTCGTTCAAAGAGTTTTAGCGGTCGTACATCCTTTAGTAGAGAGACAAATCGTTTTGACAATAAAAGTGATAATAAATTTACTTTGAAACGAGAGAATACTCACTCTGTTATAAATAGTGTTAATGATCAATCTCTTTATACAAAGGACATTAGTGGTGGCTCTTTTAAGAAGATGTCAACTCAAATAAGCCCCAAAACAAATAATGCGACTTCAGTAAGAACATCTTCTACAATGACTTCGGCAGGCACATTGTCACAGGGTACCATCATCGAACATCAACGTTTTGGTCGTGGTGAAGTTCAAAGCATTGAAGGCTCTGGAGAAAATCTGAAGGTTACAGTAAGGTTTGAAAGTGGAGTAGGCACTAAACAGCTGTTGGTGAAGTTTGCTCGATTTACGATCGTAAAATCATAGCCATCATTCCGTTCTAAATGCATTTGTAAATTAGAAATAGAATTCAACATTAAGATATACACATAACCATAATATGGCAGAAACTAAAAAAACTCGGAAACCACTGTCTACACCAATTGACAGCACTTACGGACATCTACAGCCGCAGGCTTTAGATATTGAGAAGGTAGTGTTGGGCGCCTTGATGATTGATAAGGACGCTTTCTCTGTAATATCCGAAATTATACGCCCCGAAACTTTTTATGATCCAAAGCATCAGAAAATATACAATGCCGTGCAGACGCTCAATATGAACGAGCATCCTGTAGACATTATGACGGTAACTGACCAATTAAAGAAAGAAGGAACTCTTGATGCTGTAGGCGGAGCTGCGTATATCGTAGAGTTGAGTTCAAACGTAGCTTCATCGGCTAATATTGAATATCATGCTCGTATATTGGCTCAGAAGTTTCTGGCTCGTCAGCTTATTTCTTTTGCAAGTGTTATTGAAACGAAAGCCTTTGATGAAACGATTGATGTTGAAGAGCTAATGCAAGAGGCAGAGGGAAGTTTGTTTGAACTGTCGCAACGCAATATGAAGAAAGACTATGTTCAGGTTGACCCTGTTATTACCCGAGCAATGGAAATTCTTAAAAATGCGTCGAAGAATGATGGTGGACTCACGGGTGTGCCAACAGGTTATATGAAACTGGACGAAAAAACCAGCGGATGGCAAAGTTCTGACCTTGTGATCATTGCAGGACGTCCTGCCATGGGTAAAACTTCATTCGCTCTTTCTCTTGCCAAAAATATTGCAGTTGATTATCATGAGCCTATAGCGTTTTTCTCTCTTGAGATGAATAATGTGCAGCTTGTAAACCGCTTGATTTCAAACGTGTGTGAAATTCCGGGTAATAAAATGTTGAATGGCCAGCTTTCACCTGATGAATGGGACCGATTGGACAAACGCATCGGTAAACTGCAAGGTGCACCTCTTTATATTGACGACACTCCAGGTCTTTCTATTTTCGAGCTACGTACCAAAGCACGTCGATTGGTTAAAGAAAAAGGTGTAAAGATTATTATGATTGACTACCTTCAGTTGATGAACGCTAATGGTATGAAATTCGGTAGCCGTCAGGAAGAGGTGTCAAAAATTTCTCAGTCGTTAAAGGGTTTGGCAAAAGAGCTTGATATTCCTATCTTGGCATTGTCACAGTTGAGCCGTGCTGTTGAAACTCGAGAAGGATTGGAAGGAAAGCGTCCGCAGTTAAGTGACCTTCGTGAGTCGGGAGCTATCGAGCAAGATGCCGACATGGTTTTGTTTGTGCACCGTCCTGAGTATTACCATATCCTTACCGATGATAAAGGTAACGACCTCCATGGTAAAGCACAAATTATTATTGCCAAACACCGTAAAGGTGCTGTGGGTGAGGTGTTGCTTACCTTTAAGGGTGAATATACACGTTTCCAAGATCCTGAAAAGGAGACAGACGAAAAAGACTCTGATCCATTTGTAGATGGATTGATAAGTAGCAAACTGAATAGTGATGCCCACGATGTGCCCCCAATGGATGCACCATTTGGTACTGATATATCATCGTATATGAACTCAGATGCCCCCTTTTAGTAAACATTACAATATTTAAGTTGTAAAAAATGTTGCATTATTTAAAAATAGACACGTAAAAGCCGTTAAAAAGAGAAATATGTAAGTATTATTGCTAAATTTATGATAAATCATTTGTTTCTGTCATATTTTTTATTACCTTTGCAATGTGAACGTAAATATGAAACAAAAGGTAAAAGTGATGATAGCATATAACTATAATATGAATAATGCGCTATTCCTATCTGCTCTAGCACTATGCTTGGGTGAGATAGGGTCATGATTATAACACACGATATTGATACGAGCCTTTCTCACTGAAAATGTGTGAAAGGCTCTTTCATTAATCAGGTTTTTAATCAACATATTCTATAAAAGAACATATTTTTTAGTAAGACAATTCTTTAGCAAATACTTAAAATATTATCATACGATGAGCGAGAGATTATTTATTTTTGACACAACCCTCCGAGATGGCGAACAGGTTCCTGGTTGCCAATTAAATACTGTTGAGAAGATACAAGTGGCCAAACAGTTGGAGCATTTGGGAGTAGACGTAATTGAGGCTGGATTTCCCATTTCAAGTCCTGGCGATTTTAATTCGGTCATTGAGATAAGCAAGGCCGTTACATGGCCCACGATCTGTGCGCTCACTCGCGCAGTTGAGAAAGACATCGATGTGGCTGCTGAGTCGTTACAATGTGCTAAGCATAAACGAATTCATACGGGTATTGGCACTAGCGATAGCCATATTAAATTTAAGTTTAACTCTACGCGCGATGAAATTCTTGAGCGTGCTGTCGCTGCTGTTAAATATGCAAAACGTTATGTTGAAGATGTTGAGTTTTATGCTGAAGATGCAGGACGTACTGATAATGAATATTTAGCTCAAGTGGTGCAAGCAGTAATAAAGGCTGGTGCCACTGTTGTAAATATACCCGATACTACAGGTTATTGTTTACCAGCCGAATACGGTGACAAGATTAAATATCTTGTTGAACATGTCGATAATATAGATAAAGCCATAATATCTACTCATTGTCATAACGATTTGGGTATGGCAACAGCCAACACACTAAGTGGAGTGTTGAATGGTGCCCGCCAGGTTGAAGTAACAATTAATGGTATTGGTGAACGTGCTGGTAACACCTCGCTTGAAGAGATTGCAATGATATTGAAGTGTCATAAGCATCTTGATATCGATACAAACATTAATACCTCTAAAATATATCCTACCAGCCGAATGGTTAGTTCGCTGATGAATATGCCTGTACAGCCTAATAAGGCCATTGTAGGCAGGAACGCTTTTGCTCATTCAAGCGGAATACATCAAGATGGCGTGCTGAAAAATGTACAGACTTATGAAATTATGAATCCTAAAGACGTTGGATTGGATGACAACTCAATCGTTCTTACAGCTCGTTCAGGTCGTGCAGCCCTAAAATATCGTCTTCATGTATTGGGCGTTAATGTTGATGATGAAACAAAACTTGACAAACTGTATCAAAAATTCTTACGTATAGCCGATCAAAAGAAAGAAGTAAATGATGACGATATCTTAATGCTGGCTGGTGCTGATACTGCTGAAGCCCATGCTGTTAAGCTCGATTTCCTTCAGGTTACAACAGGTATGGGTGTGCGTAGCGTTGCAAGCATCGGTTTGGATATTTCTGGCCAAAAATTTGAAGAGGCATCTACTGGTAACGGTCCTGTAGATGCTGCCATAAAGGCATTGAAGAAAATTATTCAAAAGCAAATGGTGCTGAAAGAGTTTACAATACAAGCTATCTCAAAAGGAAGTGATGATGTAGGTAAGGTGCATATGCAGGTTGAGTATGATGGAAATGTCTACTACGGCTTTGGTGCAAATACTGATATAGTGACAGCTTCAGTAGATGCTTATATCGATTGTATAAATAAGTTTAAGGTGAAATAGAATTATAGAACACAATAAAATCATAGATAGGATGAATACATTATTTGATAAGATTTGGGACAAACATATTGTACAAACCGTAGAAGATGGCCCCACACAACTATATATTGACAGACTTTACTGTCATGAGGTGACTTCGCCTCAGGCTTTTGACGGACTTCGTCAGCGTGGATTAAGATGTTTCCGCCCTAATCATATTTATTGCATGCCTGACCATAATACCCCTACACATGATCAAGATAAGCCCATTGCCGACCCTGTCTCAAAAAAACAGGTTGATACATTAGCTGCTAATTGTAAAGAGTTTGGGCTGACGCATTATGGTATGATGTCAAAAGATAATGGCATTATTCATGTAGTAGGCCCTGAAAAAGGTTTATCATTGCCAGGAATGACTATTGTTTGTGGTGATTCGCATACCTCTACTCATGGTGCCGTTGGTGCTATCGCATTTGGTATTGGTACTTCAGAAGTAGAAATGGTAATGGCTTCAGAGTGTATTTTGCAACAGAAACCAAAATCGATGCGTATCAATATCAATGGCAAACTGAAGAAGGGGGTTGTAGCAAAAGATGTTGCCCTATATCTCATGTCAAAGCTTACCACCAGTGGCGCAACAGGCTATTTTGTTGAATATGCAGGTGATGTGGTTCAAGATATGACTATGGAAGGCCGACTTACATTATGCAACCTTTCAATTGAGATGGGTGCACGTGGTGGTTTTGTAGCTCCTGATGAAACAACTTTCGAATATATTAAAGGCCGTGAATTTGCCCCAAAGGGTGAAAATTGGGAAAAAGCTGTGGCCTATTGGAAAACTTTAAAGAGTGGCGATGACGCTGTCTTTGATAAAGAGTTAACGTTTAATGCCGAAGACATAGAACCTCGCATCACTTACGGAACCAATCCGGGTATGGGTATTGGTATTATGGAAAGCATACCAACACTCGACGAAATTGATGAAGCAAGTCGCGCATCATTCGAGAAGAGTTTGAATTATATGGGCTTTAAGCCTGGTGAAAAATTACTTGGTCATGCTATCGACTATGTTTTCTTAGGTGCTTGTACCAATGGTCGCATTGAAGATTTTCGTGCTTTTGCTTCAATAGTAAAAGGCCATCATAAGGCAAATAATGTAGTAGCCTGGTTGGTACCTGGTAGTTGGGCTGTTGACAAACAAATTCGCGATGAGCATCTTGACAAGGTGCTTGAAGAAGCTGGGTTTGAAATTCGTCAACCTGGTTGTTCTGCCTGTCTTGCCATGAATGACGATAAGATACCTGCAGGAAAATATAGCGTAAGTACAAGCAACCGCAATTTTGAAGGCCGACAAGGGCCTGGAGCTCGCACTCTTTTGGCGAGTCCTTTAGTAGCTGCTGCAGCGGCTATCACAGGAGTTGTTGCCGACCCACGCGAGTTTATGTAATTCTTAGCGACGTCATAACAACGTTCAACGTTTTAAAACAATTATCAACGTTATAAAACATTAATAATGAAACAGAAATTTAACATCATAACAAGTACATGCATCCCATTGCCTTTAGAGAATGTTGATACAGACCAAATCATACCCGCCCGCTTTCTCAAGGCTACTGATAAAAAAGGAATGGGTGAAAACCTTTTTCGCGATTGGCGCTATAATGCTGATGGCTCATTAAAGACCGACTTTGTGCTTAACGATCCTTCGTACAGTGGTGTGATATTGGTTGCAGGCAAAAACTTTGGTTCTGGCTCTTCACGAGAGCATGCTGCTTGGGCTATTGCAGGTTATGGATTTAGAGTGGTTATCAGCAGTTTTTTTGCCGATATTCATAAGAATAATGAGTTAAATAACTTCGTTTTACCTGTTGTCGTATCAGAAAGCTTTTTGCAAGAACTTTTCGATAGTATTGCTAAAGATCATAAAACCGAAGTAGAAGTAAATCTTCCTGAACAAACTGTCACAAATAAGGCTACGGGCCATAGTGAGAAGTTTGAAATTAATGGTTACAAAAAGCATTGTTTGATGAACGGCCTCGACGACATTGACTATTTACTACAAAATAAGGATAAAATTGTGGCATGGGAAGAGGAGAACAAGTAAGCCGCTCTCGTTTTACGGCACCTTACATCGAAATTATGGATTGTACGCTGCGCGACGGCGAACAGACCAGTGGTGTGAGTTTCCTACCACATGAGAAACTGATGATTGCACGCAAGTTGCTGAGCGATGTGAATGTCGATCGCATTGAGGTGGCCTCGGCTCGTGTTTCAGAGGGCGAAAAAGAAGCGGTAAAAATGATCTGCCGCTATGCTGAAAGTGTAGGTAAACTTGACTGCGTTGAAGTGCTTGGCTTTGTTGATGCTCACCGTTCAATCAACTGGATTGACGAATGTGGTGGAAAAGTTATTAACTTATTGGCCAAGGGTTCTTATAAACATTGCACACAGCAATTGAAAAAGACTCCTGAAGAGCATCTTGCTGACATTCGTGAGGCCGTTGACTATGCACAGCATAAAGGCATGTCGGTCAATCTATATTTAGAAGACTGGAGTTCGGGGATGAGTCAGTCGCCAGAATATGTGTATCAACTGATGGATGGCTTAAAGGATACTGGCATCAAACGTTTCCTGCTTCCCGACACATTGGGTATTATGAATCCGTTGCAATGTCTTGAAAGCATGCATAAAATGGTAAAACGATATCCCAATATTCATTTCGACTTCCATGCTCATAACGATTACGATTTAGCTGTTAGCAATTCGTTGGCCGCTGTTTTAAGTGGGGCTAAAGGTCTACATGTTACGGTTAATGGTCTAGGCGAGCGTTGTGGTAATGCACCGCTTTCGAGTGTTCAAGTAATATTGAAAGACCAGTTTCATGCCAAGACCGGAATTAATGAGAGTCAGTTAAATGATATCAGCCGACTCGTTGAAGGTTACAGTGGCATTGCCATCGCAGCCAATCAGCCTATTATTGGCGAAAACGTGTTTACACAAGTGGCTGGAGTACATGCTGATGGCGATAATAAAGATAATCTTTACTGCAATGATTTAGTTCCCGAGCGTTTCGGTCGTAAACGCGAATATGCGTTGGGTAAAAATAGTGGTCGAGCTAATATTGCAAAGAACTTGGAGGAATTAGGCCTTCAACTCACAGCTGAACAAACTCAGAAGGTTACACGCCGAATAACTGAGTTGGGCGATAAGAAAGAACTTGTTACTCAAGACGACTTGCCTTATATTGTTAGTGATGTGTTGAAACATTCTGCTCCCGAAGACAAGGTAAAACTTGTGAGCTACATGGTATCAACCAGTTATGGTTTAAAGCCATTGGCTAGTATCAAGGTAAATATCAATGGAGCAGCTTATGAGGCCGACTGTACGGGCGACGGACAATATGATGCTTTTGTAAAAGCGTTGCGTAAGATTTACAAAGAAAAACTTAACCGTACATTTCCAATCTTGGCCAACTATTCGGTAACTATTCCGCCTGGCGGTCGAACGGATGCTTTGGTGCAAACAGTAATTACTTGGCGTAATGGTGACAAATTACTTCGCACCCGAGGGTTGGATGCTGATCAAACAGAATCAGCCATTAAGGCAACGTTTAAGATGCTGAATATGATTGAAGATGAGATATCAAAATAATAAGAACAACCACAAACATTTTTAATATGAAACTGAAAATAGCCGTATTACCAGGTGATGGTATTGGACCTGAAATTATGAAACAAGGCGTGGCCGTCATGGATGCCATTGCTGAAAAGTTTAATCATCAAGTGACCTATACAGAGGCGTTATGCGGCGCTCACGCTATTGATGCAGTGGGTGATCCTTTTCCCGCCAACACCTTTAAAATATGTCAAGAGGCCGATGCTGTGCTATTTGCCGCTGTTGGCGACCCTAAGTATGATAATGACCCTACGGCCACAGTACGCCCCGAACAGGGCTTGCTCGCTATGCGTAAAAAATTGGGTCTTTTTGCAAACATACGCCCTGTACAAACCTTTAAATGCTTGTTGCACATGTCGCCCTTGAAAGAGGAACTTGTGAAAGATGCTGATTTTATTTGTATTCGTGAACTTACAGGTGGTATGTACTTTGGCGAAAAGTATCAAGACGATGAGAAAGCTTATGATACCGACTTTTATACACGTCCTGAAATTGAGCGTATCTTAAAGGTTGCTTTTGCTTATGCTCGCAAACGTCGTCACCACTTAACTGTGGTTGATAAGGCAAACGTGCTGGCCTCGTCTCGTTTGTGGCGTCAAATAGCTAAGGAGATGGAACCCAATTATCCCGATGTGAAGGTCGATTATATGTTTGTTGACAATGCTGCAATGCGTATGATTGCCGAACCTGCCTTCTTTGATGTGATGGTTACTGAAAATACGTTTGGCGATATTCTTACCGATGAAGGTAGCTGCATTTCTGGTTCTATGGGCTTATTACCATCTGCATCAACAGGCGAAAGCACTCCGGTGTTTGAGCCCGTTCATGGCTCATGGCCACAAGCTGCTGGAAAGAATTTGGCAAACCCGCTTGCTCAAATACTATCAGTAGCAATGATGCTTGAACACTTTGATTTGAATAAGGAAGCACAACTCATACGTAAGGCTGTTGATGCATCGCTTGATGCCAATGTTCGTACGCCTGAAATACAGGTTTCTGGTGGCGAAAAATATGGTACTACAGAAGTAGGAGAGTGGATTGTCAACTATATTAAAAATGCGTAACCCGACTATATAAGTATGCGTATATATGGCTTCATTTTTGCCATTATTCTAAACATCTTGCCCACATGGGCACAAGAAACAAGAGAACAGTTTCGTGACAGTTTAAAAGCTGCCACGGAACTTCTTGCGTATCATCCCGACTCAACTGATCTTCAGTTGAGAAAAGCAGGCTGGAACATACAATTAGAGCAGTGGGATTATGCCAAGAACGAGTATGATAAAATACTAGCACGAGAGCCCTACAACCTCTCGGCACGTTATTATCGAGCTTTCGTTAATGAAAAATTACATCGCTATCCTTTTGCACGTCTTGATTACGAGGCCGTGCTAACAATAGTGCCTAGTAATTTTGAAGCATTATTGGGGATTGCACTTCTTAACCAAAAAGATGGACGACAAACTGAGGCATATAATCAAATAAACCAATTGGTAGCAATGAATCCAGATAGCGCCGTCGCCTATGCTGCCCGTGCAGGAATAGAGAAAGAGCGTCAAATGTTGTCATTGGCAGAAAACGATTATGAGGCAGCCTGCCAACGCGATCCGTTAAATGTTGATTATCGGTTGAATCGCGTTGAACTATTAGTGCTTCTTAAAAGACCAGAAGAGGCACGTGCCCAACTTGACATTTTGTCAAAACAAGGCATCCCACAAAGTGTATTAGTATCGTGGTATAGACGAATTCGTAAAAAGTAAAAATAATTACAATACACGCACCACGTCAACCACATGGCTACCAGCACCTATAAGGTCGGCACGTTCAGATATAATTTTTTGATATTCAATAAAATGGGCGAAAGTTTCTTCGCTCATTCTGTTTAAGCGTGTGCGCATATAATCTGAAGCCCCATCAGGTGAAAAAATGGTAACACGTTCTAAACCAGCGTTTTTGTTAAGACGATTAATGTCGTCAATACGCACATAGTCGTATAGTTCGTCTTGCTGCGCCTGTATATGAAAATGATGGTCTACCAATCCTCGTTCTAATAAATCTCCTATTCTGTCTTCATCGAAACAATACGACAGAATACTATATTCGTTCATGAGATATGCTACAAAAATAAGGCCACCAGGCTTTGTTACACGCTTAGCTTCGTTTAACGCCTTCAGTTTTTCTTCGTCACCAATGAGATGATATAAAGGGCCGAGTAGAAGAGTGATGTCTGCTGAAGCAGTGGGTATGAATGGCATATCTCTAGCATCGCCCTGTACTACATTAGCCGTAGGTTCGCGATTAAGAAAAACCTGAATATTTCGCTTTACCAACTCTACTGCTTTCACGTCATAACCTTCAGCCATCAATGCCGATGTGTAGCGTCCTGTACCAGCGCCTATATCAAGCAATTGTGCTCCAGGCTTCAAAAAACGATGCAGGTGATACATTGTGGTTTCAATTTCTACAATGCCATGTCTACGCAGCAATCGTAAGTCTTCAGGATGCTTGTTATAATGTTTCTCTATGTTAGATAATGCCATAGTGTATAGTTGTTTCTAAAAGAGTAATGTTTTAATGTTTATACAAAATTAATAAAAACCTTTCGAATAAAGACAGTTTATTTGGGTTTAACAATATTTTTATAACAAATATTGAGCGCCCTTATTATTTAGGCTGTAAGTTAAAGATATACAAAAATAATTCATACTTAGTAGATTATTTTCCTAAAATAAGTATTTTTGATAAAATCATTAATACAAATAATTATCTCTATCATAAAAAAGTAATAAATGCTGCAATCAGTTACTATTGGCAATAAAAATTGCTTACTGCATACAAACAAAAGTCAAGAACAGGCCGTGGTTGTTTTTATACAACCCACAGCTCGTCATGAAAATAAAAGTCTGACAGACGAAATGGTTGCGCTTGATAATAACATTCATGTTCCTTATCTGTTTGTAGGCGTCAAACTTGATTCCTGGGCTCAATGTTTAATGCCGTGGGCAGACGAAGCAGTGTCGCATGATGAAGAAGTGGGACGTCATGCCATAGATACATTATACTATATAGAAAACCATCTGCTACCATGGCTAAAAGAATGTGTAGGTATGGTACCTTGTGTGATAGGTGGCTATTCGTTAGGCGGATTGTTTGCGTTATGGGCAGCCTATCTTTCTAATTCATTTGATGGGGTGGCAGCCGTATCGCCATCAGTGTGGATAAAAAATTGGATTAGTTTTGCCGAATGTCATGTTATGAAGGCTTCTACGGTATACCTTAGCTTAGGCAATCGTGAAGAGCATGCACGAAATAAGCGTATGGCGGCTGTTGGTGAATGTATACGTCGTCAACACGAATTGCTTTTAAACCAAATTTCATCTTCGCACACAATACTTGAGTGGAATGAAGGTGGACATTTTAACGATGAAGCAGCAAGAATGGCTCGTGGCTTTATATGGTCATACTCTTGCCTGCTTAACGCAAATATGCTGTAAACATAATACGTAGTTTTGCATAAATATTCAAGCATAGAACCTTTTTTGTATATTTATGCAAAACTGTGATTAACTTATATTTACAAAATATTTGTGAATATTGTTTTAGATCGAAAGGAATTTATAGCTTTATGCTTACAGTTCTTGTTGGCACACCCCTTGATTTACAAAAGCATGGGTTTCACGTTGTAAAAACAAGCAAATCACACGGTGAAATCAAGGGTTTCAGGGCCTGATTTGCCTGCTTTCAGATCGTTATTTGATGCCTTTCAAAACCTATATTCATATTGCATAAATATTCATTTTAGGCAAGCGTTGTTTTTAGGCAAAATAGAGTAGGGGGAGGCTTACTATATTTTACTCGGAAAAATGATTTGTAAATATTTTTGAATACATCTACTAAGGTTAGCTAACGCAACCTCTTTCTGCATTAAAATATCTAATGATCTATTATCATTTTCGTTGATACTCTTTACCAAATCAAAATTTTTGGATAAATTGCCTTGTGTATCATCAATACTACCTGACATGAGCCATACAGGAGTTTGTCTCTTTTTACATAAATGTAATACACCTGATGGCACTTTACCCATCATTGTTTGATGGTCTGATTTTCCTTCTCCAGTTATAACTAAATCGCTTTCAGTAAGGGCTTTGTCAAAATTGGATATATCTAAAACAATATCAATGCCAGACTTTAGTTCTGCTTTTAAATAAGTTAACAAAGCATAGCCCAATCCTCCTGCAGCGCCTGCTCCAGGATAAAACGCCATTTCTTTAGAAGCTAACCCTTTATTTTCTGTATCGTGTGCAAATTGTTTCAACCTATTGTCTAATTCGATCACTTGTTCTGGAGTTGCACCTTTTTGTGGCGCAAACACATAAGCAGCACCATTAGGTCCATAAAGCGGATTTGTTACATCGCATGCAACAGTAATACGACAACTAGAAGATAAACAATCGTTCTCTTCCAAGGCCTTAATCATTCCAATACCGCCATCACACGTGGCACTTCCGCCTATGCCCATTACGATATGTTGGCATCCTCGTTTTATTGCATCAGCAACCATCTCACCAACGCCATATGTTGTAGTAATCAGCGGGTTACGGTCTTTTATAGATACAAGTGTTAATCCACTTGCCGAGGCCATCTCCATATAGGCAGTAGTACCATCTTGAGAAATAGCATAGCATGTTTGCAATTTGTTCATCAATGGGCCGTGAACAGTCAATTGTATTGTAGACGTAGGAATTATTTTTTGTATACACTTCGTGAGACCTTCGCCGCCATCGCTTAAAGGCATTTCAACAATTTCAGTTTTGCTATTTATTTCTTGAATAGCTTTAGCTGCTATGCTACATGCTTCGTGTGCAGACATACAACCTTTGAAAGAATCGAAAGCAAGTATTATTTTCATCTAACGTTTATGCTTAAAGTGCTATGCAAAGATACATATTTTGATCGTATATATTTTGGCGAGTGATATGAAAAATAAATCTTTATTAACCGTAATAATAGTTTGAAAATATAATCAACATTATGGTAAATAGGTATATATATAACTAACTATATAAATAAATTGTATGCATTTTAAAATAAAACACTATTTTAAACGTTATAAATAGACAAAGAGAACGAAATGAAAAAATTATTATTCCTATTTTTATTAACTGCCTGTATCATGAGTTGTGAAGATGACAGTTTCAGCACATCCCCTTCAAGTGTACTGACCTTCTCATCTGATACCATTCATTTTGATACATTATTCTCAGATGTACCATCGCCCACAAAAACATTTTGGGCGTATAACAAAAACAAGCAAGGTTTGCGTTGTACATCTGTTCGCTTAGATAAAGGAAACCAATCTGGATTTAGAGTAAATGTTCGTGGCGTATACTTAGGACCAGAAAATGGTTATTCGACCAATAACGTTGAAATATGGAAACATGATAGTATAAGGGTTTTTATAGAAGCTACGCTTCCCTTAAAATATAAAAACCAGCCTACTGAAGTATCCGATAATTTAATTTTTACTCTTGAAAACGGTAAAGAGCAAAAAGTAAATTTAGCAGCTTTTTCTTGGGATGCACAGCGTTTGCGCGATGTTATCATCACCGAAAACACCTCATGGCAAGCCTCTGAAAAGCCCCGCGTGATTTATGGATCGTTAACAATTGAAAAAGGTGCAACGCTAACACTCAAGGCTGGCTCAGTGCTTTATTTTCATGGCGATGCTAGTTTAGAGGTAAAAGGCCGTTTACTATGCGAAGGTACGCCCGAAGCAAACGTTATTCTACGGGGTGATCGCTTAGATAAGATGTTCGATTATCTGCCTTATGACCAAGTTAGTGGTCAATGGAAAGGGATACATTTCGTTGAAACATCATATGATAACGTGCTGAGTTACACCGATATACACAGCACATTTGATGGTGTTCAGATTGACTCTTCTGATATATCTCGCAACAAATTGACGTTACAGCATAGTGTGGTTCACAACTGCCAAGGTTATGGCGTAAAATCAATACAATCAAACGTAAGCATTAATAATAGTCAAATAACCAACACATTGGCCGACTGTATTTTTGTTGATGGTGGAATTATGACCATCAATCAGTCTACTATTGCACAATTTTATCCCTTTGACGCTGATAGAGGTGTGGCATTACGCGCATCTTCTGTAAATCATAAATTGTTATCTTTCAGTTGTATGAATAGTATAATTACGGGCTATGCACAGGATGAAATGATGATGGAGTTTGATAAAGAGGCTACAGATGACGAACGTAATTTTAGTTTTGATCATTGTTTGCTCCGAACACCTCCAGTTGAAACCAAGGACAGTGTTAAGTTTCAAAATGTTATTTATGAGTCGTTAGAAGTTAATGCTAACTCAGGCGAAAAGAATTTTAAATTAGTTGATGCAGATAAACAACGCTATAATTTTGAACTGAGCGAGTTATCCGAGGCCGTGGGATTGGCGAACCCACTGACTGCCCTACCCTATGATCGACTGGGAAATAAACGAGACGAAGCTCCTGATGCAGGATGTTATGAGGCAATAAAAAGTGAAAATGATGAAACTGATGAAACAGGTAGAAAAGAATAAGACTTCATTGCAAGGACGAATGGCCATATAAAAATATTAAGCAACCAAATAAACAAAATAAAACGTATGAAAAAGATAAACCTGACAATCAATATTAATCACTATCAAAAGGAGGAATTAACTCCTGGCGATAGCTGTTTAGTGGAAAAAGCTATTGAGGCAACAAATAACGCATATGCCGAGTATAGTCGTTTTTATGTAGGTGCGGCAGTGCTGCTTGAAGATGGCACGATCGTAACAGGTGCTAATCAAGAAAATGCGGCTTTTCCTTCAGGACTGTGTGCTGAACGCACAGCATTATTTGCTGCACAGGCCAATTATCCCCATCAGCCCGTTGCTTGCATTGCCATTGCTGCTCGAAATGAGAATGGTTTATTAAAAGAACCAATCAGTCCTTGTGGCGCTTGTCGGCAGGTTATGGTAGGTGTTGAGGATAGATATCATAAACCCATGCGTGTGTTATTGTATGGCACTAATGGCGTGTATGAATTAAGTAGTGCTCGAGATTTAATGCCACTTACTTTTGTTGACGATTCAATGAAATAACGTACACAACATAAAAAAGAAGGAAGAAATCTAACATCTATTTAGAAAACTATATAATAATAGCGTATTATCTAATAGTTTTAGAGTTGTCTTTCCTTTTTTTTTCGTAATTTTGCAACGAGATAATGTCACCATCATAGATTGATAGTTTGTTTTTATACGAAAAAGCTAATATCTATCCATCTTTATTAAAGATGATTGTGTGGTGAAAATAAAGAAACTTTAGATAAACAAGTATATTTTATGAGCAAACAAGTAGAGAAAATTAAAGAGCTTATCGCAAAACGTGAAAGTGCAAAACTTGGTGGCGGCGAAAAAGCCATCGAGAAACAGCATGCACGAGGTAAATATACAGCTCGCGAGCGTATTGATATGCTCGTGGATGAAGGTTCTTTTGAAGAATACGACATGTTTAAACTTCACCGTTGCCACAACTTTGGAATGGAGAAGAAACAATATTTAGGCGATGGCGTTGTTGCTGGTTCAGCTACAATTGATGGTCGTCTTGTTTACGTTTATGCACAAGATTTCACCGTTAATGGTGGATCTCTTTCTGAAACCATGTCACAAAAGATATGCAAAGTGATGGACATGGCTATGACAATGGGGGCTCCCGTTATTTGCATGAACGACTCGGGTGGCGCTCGTATTCAGGAAGGTATTTGCGCCCTTGCTGGTTATGGCGAAATTTTTGAACGCAACATTTTAGCTAGTGGCGTTATTCCTCAAATCTCTGGTATCTTTGGTCCTTGCGCTGGTGGTGCTGTTTACTCGCCTGCCCTTACCGACTTTATCTTGATGATGGAAAACACATCATACATGTTCTTGACGGGCCCGAAGGTAGTAAAAACTGTTACGGGTGAAGATATTGATTCTGAGCATCTGGGTGGCGCTTCAGTTCACGCAACCAAGAGCGGTGTAACTCACTTTACCGCTAAGACAGAAGAAGAAGCTATGCAGCTTATTAAAACTCTGTTAAGCTATATTCCTTCAAACAACACTGAGGAGGCACCTCGTGTAGAATGTACCGATCCTATTGATCGTAAGGAAGATTTGCTGAACGAAATTTTGCCCGACGACCCCAACAAGGCATACGATATGTATAAGGTGATTAGTGCTATTACCGACAATGGCGAGTTCTTTGAGGTACAGCCTAAGTTTGCCCGTAACATCATCACAGGTTTTGCTCGCTTCAATGGTCAGAGTGTAGGCATTGTTGCCAATCAGCCTTCTTGCTACGCAGGTGTTCTTGACACCAATGCCTCGCGTAAGGGTGCACGTTTTGTTCGTTTCTGCGACGCTTTCAACATTCCTATCGTATCCTTGGTTGACGTTCCTGGTTTCTTACCTGGTACGGGTCAAGAGTATAATGCTGTAATCCTGCATGGAGCACAGCTGTTGTATGCGTACGGAGAAGCTACTGTGCCCAAGATCACCATCACCTTACGTAAGAGCTATGGTGGTAGCCATATCGTTATGGGATGCAAGCAGTTGCGTGCCGATCTTAACTTTGCATGGCCTACATCAGAGATTGCAGTTATGGGTGCATCAGGAGCTGTTGCAGTGCTTTGTGCCAAAGAGGCTAAGAGCAAGGAAGACCCGAAAGCCTTCCTGGCAGAGAAGGAGCAAGAATATACCGATATGTTTGCTAACCCCTATCAGGCAGCACAATATGGCTATATTGACGACGTAATTGAGCCACGCAATACACGTTTTCGCATTTGCCGTGGCCTTGCACAGCTTGCCACAAAACGCCAGTCGCTTCCCGCCAAGAAACATGGTTGCATGCCTATGTAATGAATAGTGTGCAATAAAGTGTCTACTTCAAAATTCATAAAATGGGAACAACAGACAAAAACATATTTGCAGCCATTGCTTTGGCCTTGCACGAATTTAAAGGAAACAATGTGCATGATAAAGAGTCGGGCATTATCACCATCAAACCCCGCTTTACTCTTTGGAATGCCAAATTCCAGGTAATGACATCAAAACCAGAGAAAAGATGAAAGAATATAAATATACGATTGAAGGAAAAGAGTATAAGGTTGAAATAGGAACCATCGAAGAAAATATTGCCGAGGTTACTGTCAACGGTGAAACTTTTAAGGTAGAAATGGAACCTGAGCCCGAACCTGAGAAGAAAAAGGTGGTAGTGAGTGCTGCTGCGGCTCCTGCTAACGACGAACAGCCTGTTGCTGCTGGCAACGTTAACACTGCTAATGCTGTGAAGGCTCCATTGCCTGGCGTTATCACCGAGATAAAGGTAGCCATAGGCGATACCGTAAATGCTGGCGACACTGTAGTGATACTTGAAGCCATGAAAATGGCCAACAATATTGAGGCAGAAAAGTCAGGTAAGGTTACTGCCATCTGTGTAAAGCAAGGCGAAAGCGTTATGGAAGATTCTCCTTTGGTAGTAATTGAGTAAAAATAAAACAATGTTTATATTATATATAATATTATTACATATATAATATAAACATTGAAAGCGGTGATACACAAAGTGTTAAACACAATAAGTATCACCGCTTTTTATTTTGTCACTGCTTTTTGTAAATTTCATTTATTATTACTTGTTTTGCTGTTTGCATTATTGTTTGATCATATATAATGCATGTTAGCTCAAAAAATTATACGAAGACGAAGAGCAGTGAGCAAAACAATTGTTTTCCTAAAATATACAATAATAGTATAGGGGCAGATGATGCGAGCCCCACGGTAAGCATATCATAAACATCGTCCATTGCCTTTATCTTTGCTGTTATTCCTCCATATGTTATTGAAACGAGGATGAGCAAGAAAGATATTTGTGCAATGACACTTTGTGAAAAAACGCCTGGATAAAGATGTCCTGTAACACCTAACAGCATGCCCTGTGGGCCAAAGGCTAACCATGAGATGATGATGAAATAAACACACAATTCTGCAATAACGACCTTTAAGCCAAACACTTGCCGATACTGCCGTTTAAATCTTTTGTCAAACAATAGATGCAGCCCACTTTTATAGACCGCCCCAAATGCCATGGCCAGCAGCAATATCCACACAATAACAGGCGACGTAAGATTAGAGATAAAATGCCCAAACATCCATCTTATGCCATCGCTACTTAACAGCGAATGCATATTTGTTTCAGCAAAGACCGAGGTTATAACCCATGACAAAAAGGCCAAAACTCCTTGAGCGAGCACAAGCATTGTAGCCACAAAACCTATTACACGCTTATATCGTTTTGCCATCCATCGTTTTTGCTGTTGCAGATACTTATTTATAGACATCTTGGTAGGTTTTTATAGGAATGATTATTACTTCCATTATTCCTCCTGGAATGTTACATTACTCGTCGTCGGCAACAAGATTGTCAACATCGAGCAGATGCAATTCGAAGGCACGAACTACTAGGCGTGTTGCATTTATACCCACTCCACCATTGCCGTTTGGAAAAAGACGCTGTACCAATTCGTTTTGTCGTTTCTCCAAACTTTTCACACCAAAAGGCATACCTTTTAAATTTGCTATTTGGTCTTTGGTGTAGCCCAATGCTAGATGTCGCAAAAAACGTTCATCATATTCGTCCAGTTCATATTCTATAATAGCTTCTTGATGTTCTATCGTTTTGTTTACACTTTGTTTAAAACGTTCTACTATTTTTGACAAGATAGGCTGATTGAAGACCATGCGTTTGCCATACATAACGCTTGCTACATCGTTACGAGTAAGCATTTCGCCCGATTTAAGAATGATACCATCGCAGCCAGCATCTAGTGCATCAACCCATAACTTTTCGTTTAAGATTTCTCCTGTAAAGATCAGTACCTTTACTTGAGCATAGCTATTCTTAATGTGCCTACATATTTCAACTCCTACTGTTGTAGAGCCTCCCAGTCCTAAGTCGAGTAACACGAGATCGGGCAATTGCACTTTTAGCAGTCGCCAGAATTCAACTTCATTGCTTGCGGTACCTATAATATCGGCTTCGGGTATATCGGTCTTCAATATTCCCTCAGTGCCCTTCAATTCAAGTGGTACATCTTCAACTATGATAACTTTAAATTTTTCCATATTTTGTTTGTTATGATAATTTCAATTACAATGTTATTATTTTCGTTTTTTCGTGCCTGAATACCGCAACCACGTGCATTTGTCAGCTCTCCACACTCACGAATAATCTGTCGACAAATCAGCCATCTGAAGTCGACGGTAGCGGGTGTAAATAGTTCAGATAATTGCTGATTGGTAAACGATACCTCTTGTAGACAAGCCGTAAGCATTACATATCTCTTGTCGGGCATTGTACTTACATCAAAGGCCAACGTTGTATTGCCCGCCATTTTTCTGATCATGGTTATCACTTCTTCAAGCAGTGAATAGTCAATTTGTGGGCCAATATGTATCTGGCGCATTGCCTGTTCGCTCAAAACGCTAAACAGTTCTTGATAATATTTTGCTATCTCATTGATAGCCGATACATTTTTATCGGCATCATCATCAACCAGTTGCATGATACGTGAAGGATAATACATGGTTTCATGTTTCAATGTAGAAAGGCAGTTGTCTAACACATTATTACTAACGTAGATATTATCTTTTTCGTATCTCAGGCGTTGCAAATGGTCGGTAGCCACTGCCATTTTCATGTCTCTTTCCTGTTGTTCAGCCACAGCTTTTTTCAACGCTACTATCATGTGTTTTACCTCATGGTCAAGCTGTAGCAACAGTTTATTGTTTCTCGGCATATTTGGCAGTTGGCCCCATAACTGTTCTATCTTGCATATCTTATCTGTCAAAGCTTTATCACCTAGTAGAACCTCGTTAATTTGCTTCACTCTATCAATGCCATACCGATAATACAATCGGTATCGATAATACAAGAAATAATAAGCTGGGATAATGCACAAGAGCAAAGCCACGAGTAAGATGATGGCCACATTTTTGTTTGACTCCATCTTTGTCATCTTGTTTACATAGTCGGGCAACGAACTATCGGCACTGCAGGCATTAAACAATCTTGTATACGCTTTATTATTATATTGGTATACATCCCACTTGTGCAGAGCCAATGCTGCCACTGCACTTTCGTTGCGCATATCTAAAATAATGCTATAATTTATGGGCACCTTGTTGCTAAACCACGCCAGTTCGGCAGCCCATGCAGCATCATTATCGCAAGCCTTCATAAGCTGTTTGCTTCTAGGATACAGCGTTTTATAGTAGCTGTTTAAACAAAATCGGCAGCTATCGGCATAGCGCAAAGCATCTTCATATCGAGCCGCTATATTACTAAAGTATGCACTGTCGGCATACTCGTTTGCTCTTACCTCCCATACATTGTTGTTAGGTGCCGCCTGTGTTCTCATGGTGGTGCATAGCAGTACAACTATTAGTATTAGGGCCCGTTTGATACCTTTAGGCAACCTGAAAAACATACGTGTGCCTTTTCCTTTCTGGCTTTCGGCACCTATGGCACACACATTAAATCGTGCACTGGTTTTCTTATATTTTTCGATGATACCCTTACAGTTCATCAATCCGAAGCCATGCGACTGTTGTTTAACATTGTCTTCGGTGACGTTATTTTCTGCTGAAACGGTTTCGTCAATAATTATTTTATTTTTGAACAGCTGCTGCATCTGTTCCTCATCCATGCCTTCGCCATTGTCGGATATTGATATTTCAACATAGCTGTCGGTAGCCACGCTACTAATGGTTACACATCCGCCTTCAGGTGTATGTTTTCTTGCATTGTCAAGCATGGTGTTTAACATGAATAAGGTGAGCACCTTGTCGGCTTTCACTATATGTGCTGAAGGCACAATGTTTAGAGCCACCTTTTTTAACATAAAAGCTGTTTTACTATGCGCCAATATATCAAAAAGTGTCTGTATGCCAAAACTTTCAATGTGCAAGGTGAGATCGCCTTGTCGCATCTTTATCCACGTGGTTAGAGCATTGTTATATTGATCAATTTTTTTTGTCAACTCAATAATATATTCACATCTATAGTTCTTCGTTATATTGTCATCTGTCCCTTCTTTCATCTTTTCGGTTTCGTGCACGATACGGTTTATCAGTGGGAGGATATTGTTTACCAGCGACACTTTTGCCCGTTGTTCTACATTCACCCTTTTATATTCTATTAGCTGTCGTTCAGCTACCGCTATATGCTCTTCGGTTTCATCATATTTCTCTGTCCATAGTTTGTTGTTTTTATCCCATTTTTCTTGCCATAGACACAGAGAATTATTGCTTGTTTCATGGTTGTTTGCTTCTTTTTTATGATTGCGTTTTGCATACAGCCACACCATAAACGCTACCACAATAAGCATTACGAGGCAAACGATAGCAATCATTATATTGAGTTGCATCACCGACTTTCCCAATTGTTCTGCCCTTGCTTCCAACATTCGGTCTTGTCGTGTGTTTTCTTGCAAATCGAGATAAATGTTTCGATAATAATCGCTTTGCTGTTTGTTATTTATGGCAGCATAAGCCAATGACAACTTTTCGCATATTGAAGCAGCCAAATCAGGAGCGTTTTTCACTCTTTTATTATCATTAAGAGCATGATGCAAACATATCAGTGCCGACTGATAATCGGCTATATCCCAGTAACTTTGTGCAAGTGTGCGGTAAGCGCCGGCCTCTTGATACACATCGCCATAGGCATGAAAAATTTGCTGTGCACGTAAGGCTAAGTTGCCAGCAAGCAAGCTATCTGGCATATTATCAACATTAATATAGCTTATTTCTTGTTTATTATGCAGTAAGAGATATGGCAACAAGTGTTTATCTTGCAGATGTTCGCTCATCGACTGCATCGAGTTGGCCTCAAAAAATCTGATATTATATTGTCTGGCCAGCATGTAGCAACGTATTAAGCACTGAAACTCTTGTTGCCCTATCTTGTTTTTATCATTGCCATGCAATATACCACCCGAGCCAATGTTGTAATAATAGTTGATAAGTTGCTGTACATCAGTTACGATAGGCCCCTGGGCATTGATATAGGCCAGCATGCGTTGCCCTTCACTTTCCAGTCCCACATAATAATAATAGGTCGAAGCCACAATATAATATTCGGTTTCAGCATATACGAACCTTGCATTTAGATGGCTATTCAGGTTATGGGCCTCTTCGTTAATGCGGCGTTTTAGCTGACTGGCAGCTTGCATGTGTATATAGAAATCTTTGTTTTGCGATTGCCGTTGGCACAATCGCATGAGCTGCACTTGTGCTATCATCTGTTCTACCAGATTATCGGTAGCGTGTAACGCCAGCTGCAAGTAGCGATGTGCTTCAGCATAATTCATATGTGCAATCTCAACAAAGGCCAAATGGTTATATGCTTCGGCTTTTCCTGCCGAATAATGGCTTGACTTCTGTAACGCCTGTTTGGCTAACTGCGTAGTGCGTTGCAAGTCGGCATAATGGTTCAGATATGCCTGTCTGTTTAGGCTGTCAACATCATTATAACTCGACAAATCGTTACACGAAATGATGTTTACCGCCACACATAGTGCAAGCACCCCACCCTTACAAAAAGCCACAACGTTGCGCATGCCCATTATTATTTACGTATTTATGTATAAGTATATCAATACAAAAGTATAAAAAAACCTTTATATAACGAAATTATTGCCTATAAAATGAACAAAAGCACAATTTTTTAAGCTGTGTTTTCGCACAACAAAAATATTATTATTAATTTTGCAAACATATATATAACCATACATGCCATTATCATGAGCGAAAAGATAAGGATTAAAGACATAGCCCTCAGAGCAGGTGTCTCAGTAGGTACCGTCGACCGTGTGTTACACGATCGCCCTAACGTGTCAAAGCCAGCACGAGAGAAGGTAGAGAAAGCCTTGCAAGAGATGAATTATCAACCTAACGTTTATGCCAGTGCATTGGCCTACAACAAGTCGTTCACTTTTGCGTTGCTGTTACCCAAACACGAGAGCGAGGCCTACTGGGAAGAGGTAGAGCAAGGTGTACGTAAGGCCATTGAGGCGCGCCGCGATTTTCATCTTGACGTAGAGTTTCATTTCTACAAGCGATTTGATAACCAATCATTTAAAGAAGAATACAGTCGCTGTCTTGAGTCGTGCCCTGATGGTGTTATTATTGTGCCAGCCGAACTTGAAACCACCCGCCAGTTTACTGACCAACTGCACCAACGCGCCATTCCCTTTGTCTTGCTCGACTCGTATATGCCTGACCTTAAGCCCCTTTCCTTCTTCGGTCAAGACTCGTTTTGCAGTGGCTACTTTGCCGCTCGCATGCTGATGTTATTGGCAGGAGGCGATTCTGAGGTGATGTTGATGAAGCAGATGAAAGACGGCCGTGTTACCAGTAAGCAGCAGGCCAACCGCGAGGTTGGCTTTCGCCATTATATGCATGACCACTTCCCTAGTACCACAATTGTTGAGCTACAATTACCCTTCAACGGCACTCGTAGCGAGTATGATTCCTTGTTAAAAGCCTTTTTCGCTCGCCATCCACAAATACATAATGGCATATCGCTCAACTCGCGCGCACATATCGTGGGCGACTACTTACTGCGCAACAATATGCGCGACATACAAATAATGGGATACGACATGGTTGCCAAAAATGCAGAATGCTTGCGTCAGGGTAGCATATCGTTTATCATTGCGCAGCATGGCTATCAGCAAGGTTATAGTTGTGTCGACACGCTATTTAAAGCCATCGTGTTGAAGAAGAAAGTTCAACCTGTCAACTATATGCCTATTGAGCTGCTTACCAAGGAAAATGTCGACTTTTATCGGCGTACACAGCTCTAATAAACTATCTTCTTCTATAGAAGCGCATTAGCGATATATATATGTAAGAGAGAATAAAAAAGAAGAAGAGCTGCGTACACTAAACCGACAAGTGACAAAAAAGAGAGGAAGGAAGAAGAAAAATGAGTAACAAGAAGGGATTGTTCGCATTAAGCCCCCTATTGGTATTTTTGGCCATATATTTAGGTAGCGCTATCCTTGCATCCGATTTTTACAAGGTGCCCATAAGCGTGGCCTTTATGCTTGCATCAATATATGCCGTAGCCACCCTTCGTGGATATAGCATGCAGCAACGCATAGCAGTGTTTAGCCAAGGTGCAGGCACCCCTAGTATCATGCTTATGCTATGGGTGTTTATCTTGGCAGGCGCTTTTGCTGCCTCGGCAAGTCACATTGGGTGCATTGATGCCACCGTAAATGTTATGCTAACCATTATGCCTCATAGCTTGGTGTTGCCTGGTCTTTTTCTTGCCACCTGCCTTATAAGCATGGCCATAGGCACTAGTGTAGGCTGTATTGTGGCCTTAGTGCCCATTGCCGCGGGTATGGCCGCAAGTATGCATGGCAACACAGCATTTTACACCGCCATTGTTGTTAGTGGCGCCTTCTTTGGCGACAACCTATCGTTTATTAGCGACACCACCATTGCCGCCACCACCACACAGCGTTGCAACATGGCTGACAAGTTTAAGGCTAATGCCTACATTGCCCTGCCCGCAGCCATCATTGTGTTTATAATATATGCTGTACTGGGTGCTCAGTCCCCCTTGTTGCCCCCTATTGGCCAAGTTCAATATATAAAACTGTTGCCCTATGCCGTGGTGCTGGTGGCAGCCATCATGGGGCTAAACGTGCTGGTAGTGTTGGCTCTTGGCATAGCCCTTACAGGCTTGATAGGAGTATTTACGGACAGCACCACTGTTTACGGATGGTTTACCTCAATGGGTAGCGGCATTATGGGTATGGGTGAGCTCATTATTATTACCATGCTGGCTGGTGGTATGTTCGAGATAGTGAAAGAAAACCGTGGTATCGAATATGTTATACAAAAAACTACACACTGCATACAAGGCAAGCGTGGAGGCCAACTAGTGATAGGAGCGCTAGTTTCAGTGGTCAATGTATGCACAGCAAACAACACTGTGGCCATTATTACCGTGGGAGGTATAGCCCGAAGGCTGGGCCTACGATACGGCATAGCGCCACGTCGCGTGGCAAGCCTGCTCGACACCTTCGCGTGTTTTATGCAGGGACTTCTGCCCTATGGCGCACAAATGCTTATGGCAGCGGGTTTGGCACACATAACGCCCATTGACATTATGCCCCACCTTTATTATACTTATATGTTGGGCGCTATGGCGTTGCTATCCATTATGTTTTCTTTCCCCAACCCCCACACACGCTAACCCCTACCACACAACACACGCCATGCCTACACCAGATATTGTAACACGCAATTTTTTCGCCCTCATGCGTTGCGCTGTGCTACACCAAGTACAGCCACTTGAACCCATGTCGCTCTTTAAATGGAAACGCTTGTTTACCTATGCTGCAAACAAGCATGTTGAGGGCATAGTGCAAAATGCACTGATGGCCTATCAGCGTATTTCTGATGCTGCCCTACCTCCAAAGGCTGTGCACACTTTTCAAATTATGCATGGGGCAGCCATCGTGCCTAATGTTATGCAAGTGCCTGAAACATGGCTTAGCAACTGGTTGTTGAATCGCCATCTGAAACGTATAAGACGAACAGAGCAAAGTCAATCACAGCCAGATTTGGCTACCCTACATGCCCTTAACATCATACTGCACAGTTTTATACTGCTTCTAAACCAAGGACTGTCGTTGGGAGCCCTGTTATGCCTAGCAAAATACGTTCATACACAAGGGCCACACATTAATTATGATAAGCTAAACCAGTGGCTATCCACACTAGGTCTGAATAATTTTGCACAGTTGCTGGGTAGCATGCTGGTGCTGTTTATGGGCTTAGACAAGGCACAGTTGCCCTTCGTGAAACACATTAATCCAACGGCCTATAGCATGGTTCTTAAAACACTGAATGTACCTGATCCGCAAAACACACCACAACACATAAAGGTATGGCAGAGCCATTTAGGTATAGTGCACAATAACAGCACACTTTTAAGTCAAAGCTTTCGACACACGTTGGCCTATGCTCACCTGGCACCACTTGAGGCTGTAAGTAACTATCTGCACAACATTAAACAAAATTTGGCCAACCTTGAAGAGTGATGGCTTACTGTTTCTTGTATTCGGTGGACGTTATGTTAACCTGTTTTTTCAAAAAACATTGAAAAGTTTTCACTATTTATAAATAACCTGCCTATACATAAACTTTATACGCTAAATCGCCACACATTAAGCATTGTTATAGCCTCTCTGCAACCGTTTTGCAGTATTTAGTTTAGTATGTTACCTCATATGTCAAAATCAATGGCCTCGTAAACAGTGATAAAACTATTGATGAGTATATTTTATCTTTATAGCTTTTGGCAATTTATTAAGCATCAATAGATACGACTCGTGTATCAAGGTAGTAACAAAGGCTTCATTAAGCTGTTCATAATAGATGTCACTCCAGTGCCTTTTATTCCAATGAAAGGCGGGTACAATACAAGGATATTGCTCGCGTAAAAGGTCGTTGCGCTGGGGCGGTAGTTTGCATGCAAATCGCATACCATCGGGTTGCTGATAAGGATGAGGACTACCCAGCCATAAGCAAAGAAATATTTTTCCTTCTAAACGAAACGTAATGTTATCGGGACCAAAGGGTTGGTCTTCAGTTACGCCATATAATGACAAGGCGTAGGCTCTTACTTGCTCTATGTTCATAGTGCTATTAAATTGATGTATGTGCAAAGATAATGTTTTTTCAAGAAAAATATGTAAATCTTTTGCAGGCCCTTCGCTTTTTTGCTATCTTAGCAGAAAGAAAAACGACAAATATAAAACACATACTTATGACATTGAAAGAAGCTATTGAGCAACGGCATAGTGTGCGAAAATATATACACAAGCCGTTGACGGACGAAGTTGTTGATGCATTACAAAGAAAAATTGACGAGTGTAACGCTCAGGGTGACTTGCATATACAACTTGTTACTAATGAGAAGAAAGCTTTTACGGGCATCTTTTCATATGGCAAATTTGCAGGTGTAGAAAACTATCTAGTCATGGTAGGTAAAAAGGCCGATGATATGGATGAGCGGATAGGATATTATGGCGAACAATTAGTTCTATTAGCACAAACCCTTGGTCTAAATACATGCTGGGCAGGGTTAAGCTATCGTAAAGTGAACGGGGCATATTGTTTGGCTACTGATGAAAAGCTCGTGTGCATGATAGCTTTAGGCTACGGTACAACACAAGGCGTAAAACATAAAACAAAAACAAAGGAACAGGTGAGCAATGTAGATAATGACTCGCCCCAATGGTTTCGACAAGGTGTAGAGGCGGCGTTGATGGCTCCCACTGCCATCAACCAACAGAAATTTTACTTTGAACTGCTGCCGCATGAGAATGGTGCTACCCCAAGACAAAAAGTAAGAGCTAAGCGTGGATTCTCAATGGTGGGCTACACGAAGATAGATCTTGGCATAGCTAAACTGCATTTTGAGATAGGCGCAGGAAAGGATAATTTTTGCTGGGCATAAGGGTATGGTATTAACAAAGACCTTTTTGTCCATAAGGTGTATCCTCTGCGTAATTCACACATTTCCGCCCAATACGAGACCAAGCTCAAAGGCAATAAGCATGGCAAGTGCAGAATTTGTTAAACCAATCGTGTCTTCTGTACGTTTTCGCATCAAAACTCGAAAAATGACTAAATACGAAGAAACGAGGTAAGTCTCTGTTTATACAAGACTTACCTCGTTATTATAAATTCATGCTTTTTGCAAATTATTCTTCAACTGCAGCCTGCGCAGCTGCTAAACGTGCGATAGGCACACGGAAGGGTGAGCAGCTAACGTAGTTGAGACCTACACGGTGGCAGAACTTCACTGAAGAGGGCTCACCTCCGTGCTCGCCACAGATACCGCACTTAAGATCGGGACGTGTGGTGCGACCCTTTTCAACGGCCATCTTCACAAGCTGTCCGACACCATTTTGGTCGAGCACCTGGAAGGGGTCTACATTCAAAATCTTCTTTTCAAGATATACAGGAAGGAAGCTTGCAATGTCGTCGCGGCTGTAACCGAAGGTCATCTGGGTGAGGTCGTTGGTACCAAAGCTGAAGTATTCGGCCTTCTTTGCGATATAGTCGGCTGTGAGAGCAGCACGTGGAATTTCGATCATGGTTCCCACCTTGAAAGGAATCTCAATTCCTTCTTGTTCGAAAAGTTCTTTAGCGGTATCGCGGATAACTTTTTCTTGGAGATCAAACTCGTTCACAATACCAATGAGAGGCACCATAATCTCGGGATGAGGGTCGAAGCCTTCTTTCTTCAACTGTATGGCTGCACCCAGAATGGCGCGAGTTTGCATCTCGGTGATTTCGGGATAGGTGTTACCCAAACGGCAACCACGATGACCCAACATGGGGTTAGCCTCAGAAAGGCTGTTCACACGCTGCTGAATCTTCTGTACAGAAACGCCCATCTCATCGGCCATAGTCTGTTGTCCAGCAAGATCGTGGGGAACAAACTCGTGCAAAGGAGGATCGAGCAAGCGAATGTTTACGGGATGGCCATCCATAGCCTTCAAGATGCCATAGAAGTCTTTCTGCTGGAAAGGCAACAGTTTGGCAAGCGCTTTCTTGCGTCCTTCCTGATTGTCGGAAAGAATCATCTCGCGCATAGCCTTAATCTTATCTGCCTCGAAGAACATGTGCTCGGTACGGCAAAGACCAATACCTACAGCTCCAAAGTTGCGAGCCACCTCGGCATCGTGCGGAGTATCAGCATTAGTGCGCACCACCAGCTTGGTATATTTGTTGCAGAGGTCCATCAGTTTAGCAAAGTCGCCTGAAACCTCAGCGGGCTTTGTCTTAACCTGTCCGAAGTAAACCTCGCCAGTAGAACCATTAATAGAAATATAGTCGCCTTCTTTCAGCACTACACCGTCAATCTCTACGGTGCGAGTTTTATAGTCGACATTGATAGCACCAGCGCCCGACACGCAGCACTTACCCATACCACGAGCTACCACAGCAGCATGTGAGGTCATACCACCGCGAGCGGTAAGGATACCTTCAGCTGCCGACATACCTGCGAGATCTTCGGGAGAAGTCTCAATACGTACCATTACAATCTGGTGGCCAGCATCATGCCACTCTTTAGCATCGTCAGCAAAGAACACAATTTGTCCGCAGGCGGCACCAGGCGATGCAGGCAAACCACGAGTAAGCACCTTGGCTTGTGCTAACGCCTGTTTGTCGAAAACAGGGTGCAACAGTTCATCAAGCTTGTTTGGCTCGCAACGCTCAAGGGCTGTCTTTTCGTCAATCTCGCCCTCTGCCAAGAGGTCCATAGCAATTTTCACCATTGCTGTACCTGTACGCTTACCGTTACGAGTTTGTAGAAACCACAGTTTGCCCTCCTGTACGGTAAACTCCATATCCTGCATATCGTGATAGTGCTTTTCAAGTTTTTCTTGAAGAGCATTGAGCTGTGCATAAATCTCGGGCATAGCCTCTTCCATAGAAGGATATTTTGAAGCACGCACCTCTTCTTCAATACACTGCTGCTTAGCCCAGCGCTGTGAGCCTTCTTTTGTAATCTGTTGCGGAGTGCGAATACCAGCAACCACGTCTTCGCCTTGAGCATTTACAAGATACTCGCCATTGAAAATGTTTTCGCCTGTGGCAGCGTCACGGCTGAAGCAAACACCCGTTGCTGAGGTGTCGCCCATGTTACCAAACACCATTGCCATAACGGTAACAGCTGTACCCCACTCGGCGGGAATACCTTCCATCTTACGATAAAGGATGGCACGTTCGTTCATCCAGCTATCGAATACGGCGCAGATGGCGCCCCAAAGTTGTTCCATAGGATCGTTGGGGAAGTCTTTGCCTGTTTGGTTTTTGATAGCCTCTTTGAAAAGAGTTACAAGCTGCTTGAGCTCGTCAACGGTAAGTTCGTTGTCAAGAGTGATGCCACGCTGGGCCTTTACTTTTTCAATGATAGCCTCAAAGGGATCGATATCTTCTTTGTTTACGGGTTTCATGCCAAGCACAACATCACCATACATCTGTACGAAACGACGATAGCTATCGTAAGCAAAACGTTCGTTGCCAGTTTTCTTTGCTAATCCAGCTACTACTGCATCGTTAAGACCCAGGTTAAGGATGGTGTCCATCATACCCGGCATTGAGGCGCGAGCACCTGAACGTACTGAAACGAGGAGGGGATTCTCAGCATCACCAAACTTGCTATTCATCAAGCCTTCGATGTGTGCTACAGATTTTGCTACTTCGTCTTTAAGAAGAGCTACTACTTCGTTTTTACCTTTCTCAAAATATTCGTTACATGTGTCGGTTGTTATTGTAAAGCCAGGAGGAACTGGCACTCCAATCAAGTTCATCTCTGCTAGGTTTGCACCTTTTCCTCCAAGGAGGTTTCTCATGTCAGCCTTTCCTTCGGCTTGACCATTTCCGAAAGTGTATATTCTTTTTACGCTCATAATATATGGTTTATTTGTATTGTCTTGACTTGATATAATTTTTGTTAATATGTCATAATAGTAGTATAGTAGGTTCTATTTTTTGTGGATGCAAAGGTAACGTATATTTTGTTAATCGCAAAATTTTGTAACCAAAAATTGTAATGTGGGCATTACATTTCCGCTGTTATCGCAAACAACATGTAATGCCCACATGGGAAATTTATTCTATTCAAAAACCTCGTCAATGTCCATCGCCCCTTCTTCAGTGTCTTGGTGCTCACAAGGATTGAAATTACTATCAATATTAAACGATACCGATGGCGAATAGCCAAGACTTGGGTCGGCATACACTTTTTTCATAAAGATAGCCCAGATGGGCAATGCCATTGAGGCGCCCTGCCCCATTCGCATTGAGTCGAAATGGATATCACGGTCTTCACCTCCTACCCAGCAACCACTAACCAATTGTGGAGTAAAGCCCATAAACCAAGCATCCGAATTGCGGTTTGTAGTACCTGTCTTTGCACATATCTCGCCTTGAAGATTATATTTAAATCTTAAACGCGAGCCAGTACCTCCATCAACCACACCACGAAGCAATACTATCATTTTATTGGCACTTTCGGTACTGATGACTTCATTCATACGTGGCTGAAAGCGGGTGATTACATTACCCTCATTATCTTCAATACGCGTAACAAAAAGAGGTGCTGTACGGATGCCATGGTTTACGAATGTGGTGTAGGCGCTCACCATCTCGGCCACTGATACATCGCAGGGTCCGAGACAGAGCGACATTGAGGGATGAATATTGGGATTTCGTATGCCATATTCGTGCAGCAAACTAACAAACTGGCTTGGGTTTAGTTTGCTCATGAGATAAGCAGAAATCCAGTTGTTCGATTGTGCCAATCCCCATTGCAAGGTCACCATCTCGCCATAGCGCTTCCGACTGGTATTGCGTGGCGTCCAAGGCTTGCCAGCTACCATATAAGTTTGTTGCACATTGGGAGCCAAGTCGCAAGGCGAAAAACCATTTTCCATGGCTAACGAATATAGGAACGGTTTAATAGTTGAACCTACCTGTCGACGTCCGCCTGTTACCATATCATACATAAAATGTGTATAGTTTAGGCCACCCACATATGCTTTCACTTGTCCTGTTGCAGGGTCCATACTCATAAAGCCAGCACGAAGGAACGATTTTACATAACGTATACTGTCGATAGGTGCCATCAAAGTATCGATGTCGCCATGATACGTAAACACCGACATTTGTGTTGGTGTATGGAAAGAATGATGAATTTCTTCTTGCGAAGCGCCTGACGCCTTCAGAACACGGTAACGTTCGCTCTGCATCACGGCACGCTCCATAATGCTGTTCACCTGTTTTGTGGTGAGCTGATCGGTAAATGGAGCATTAGGCTTCCTACGATTTTCTTTAAAGAATTCGGGCTGTAAGTATTTTGCCACATGTGTATACACCGCTTCTTCGGCATAACGTTGCATGCGCGAATCGATAGACGTATATACTTTTAAACCATCAGCATTGAGGTTATAGGGTTTGCCGTCTTTCTTAAAGTTTTTGTTGCACCAGCCATACAATGGGTCTGTATCCCAAGCAATTGAGTCGAGATAATATTGTGTAGCGTTCCATGACGGATAATCGTCACGATTAGGTTTTTGGGCCGACATATAGATACGCAAATATTCGCGCAGATAGGGTGCCTGTCCTTCTTTATGGTCGGTGCGATGAAAGTTTAAAGTAAGTGGCTCGTTGCAATAAGTATTATATTCGGCCTCGGTCAGATACCCTGCCTTCAGCATTTGTCCCAATACCACATTGCGTCGGCTACGACAACGCTCAGGATAGCGCACGGGGTTAAACAACGAGGGGTTTTTACACAATCCTACCAACGTAGCACTTTCGCAAACAGTAAGTTGACGTGGCTCTTTTTTAAAGTAGGTGTTTGCCGCAGTTTTGATGCCTACCGCATTGTGTAAGAAATCAAAATAATTAAGATAAAGAGCTATTATCTCTTCTTTAGTATAGTTGCGTTCAAGCTTAATAGCTATCACCCATTCGATAGGTTTTTGTAACAAACGTTCTAATGTGCTTGATGCAGCATCTGAATAGAGCTGTTTTGCCAACTGTTGAGTAATAGTTGAGCCACCACCTGCATGTGTTTGTCCCAGCAGGCCACGTTTAACGATGGCTCGTGTCAATGCAATAAAATCAATGCCTGAATGGCTGTAAAAACGCTCGTCTTCAGTGGCTACCAATGCCTGTACAAGCGAGGGCGAAAGCTCATTATAATTAACACAAACACGATTTTCGCGATTGAAATTCCATGTGCCCAGCACTTTACCATCAGACGAATATATTTGAGTGGCAAAACGGTTAATAGGGTTTTGTAAATCCTCAACAGGAGGCATGTAGCCTACCCATCCGTTCCAAATAGCAGTAAACGCTACTATTGACGTTGCCATAACAGCAAAAATGGTAAACCACAGAAAATGTACGAAAGCTTTTCGCATATATTATGTTCTGAATTATTTATCGTAAATACTAACTACGTTGTTTCAAGTTGGCGTTTTATACTTATACCACACCATATGTATGACTGTGGTAGCCTTTAATTCGGCAAAGTTATAGATAAAATATGAAACAGCCAAAATTTCGGGTTATTGTTTAACCGCCTATGGCTATTGGCAAGTATTAAATTGCATTATTCGTTCATTTCATTGAAAAATTAACAATCATTCAATAAATATTTTGTTTATTTAAAAATTAGCCTTACCTTTGCAACAAATATACGCACTGTTTGCGTACACGGAAAACGTACGGCATCAAAACAAAGAAGCAATCGTATCATATAATATTGTATATATAGATATAGATGTTCAATGTAACAACTTATAAATTGAAATACAATTATATTTTATGAATAGTTAAAAATATTAATTAAGCAACTCGATTGTATCAATATAAATAGTTTTTAGAAAAGGATGATAGGATTAACATTCAAGCCCAAATTTATTAGTTGCTTGAAACATTACGACAAGAAGAAACTTACTGCCGATGTTATGGCAGGTATTATTGTAGGCATCGTAGCGTTGCCTTTAGCCATTGCCTTTGGTATTGCCTCTGGCGTATCACCTGAGAAAGGAATTATTACAGCCATAGTAGCAGGTTTTATTATCTCGGTTTTTGGTGGCAGTAAAGTGCAAATAGGCGGCCCCACAGGAGCCTTCATTATCATTATCTACGGCATCATTCAGCAGTATGGCATGAGCGGTCTCACCATTGCTACATTTATGGCGGGCATTTTTCTTGTTCTGTTTGGCTTGTTGCATTTAGGAACTATTATTAAATATATTCCCTACCCTATTGTGGTGGGCTTTACAAGTGGTATTGCCGTAACCATCTTCACCACACAAATTAAAGACCTATTAGGACTCAGCATGGACGTTGTTCCCTCCGATTTTATCGAAAAGTGGTGGGCTTACATACAACATCTCTCAACAGCGCATTTATGGACAGCTGGTGTTGGCATTTTAAGTATCATTATTATTGCCATCTCGCCCCGTTTTAGCAAGAAGATACCTGGTTCGCTTATCGCCATCATCGTGATGACGATTGCTGTGCTACTGCTTAAAAATTATTGGGGAATAACAGGCATTGAAACCATTGGCGACCGTTTCAGCATCAATTCATCACTTCCTGAAGCCAACTTACCCACAATGTCATGGGAGGTGGTAAAGAAGTTAGTGCCCCCAGCCCTTACTATTGCTATATTGGGTGCTATTGAAAGTTTGCTGTCGGCTACAGTTGCCGATGGTGTTATTGGCGATCATCACGACTCAAACACCGAGCTTATTGGCCAAGGTATTGCAAACCTTTTTACACCGCTTTTCGGAGGTATTCCTGCTACTGGTGCCATTGCTCGAACCATGACTAATATTAATAATGGTGGCCGCACCCCTGTGGCAGGCATTATTCACGCAGTAGTATTACTGCTTATCTATCTATTCTTAATGCCGTTAGCTCAATATATCCCTATGGCTTGTTTGGCAGGCGTACTGGTAGTGGTAAGTTATGGCATGTGTGGTTGGCGTTCGTTTGTCATGTTGATGCGTAACCCCAAGAGCGACATCACAGTATTGCTTATCACGTTCTTCCTCACCATCATCTTCGACCTGACTGTTGCCATTGAGGTAGGCCTAATTATTGCTTGCTTGTTATTTATGAAGCGTATGGCCGAAACCACTGACGTAAAGGTTATTATGGATGAGATTGACCCGAACGATGAAACCGACCTTCAGTTAGAAAACAACGAGCACCTTATCATTCCGCAAGGCGTAGAGGTGTATGAAATTAATGGTCCTTACTTCTTCGGCGCAGGAAACAAGTTTGAAGAAATTATGGCCTCTTTTCACGATCGCCCCAAAGTGCGTATCATACGTATGCGTAAGGTTCCTTTTGTTGACTCAACAGGTATTCATAACCTCATCAACCTATGTACCATGAGCGAAAAAGAAGGCATACAGATTGTGTTATCGGGTGTAAACCCGTATGTTCATAAGGTGCTTGAACGTTCTGGCTTCTACCATCTTATTGGCGAGGCCAACATTTGTCCTCACATTAATGTAGCATTGGCGCGTGCCAAAGAAATTACTGGTAAATAACGTTTCGATTATCTAACTCAAGTTTCAAATATCTCGGCATGCTGATTGTAAGCAAGTTTTTGCTAAACAAGCGGCAAAGCCGAGCTGAAAACTTGCGAAACTTGAAAATCAAAAAAGACAATGGAATATATGTCACAAGAAGGCTACGACAAGCTCGTAGCCGAATTGCATCAATTAGAATGTGTTGAGTTGCCCCTCGTGCGCGATGCTATTGCAGAAGCGCGCGATAAAGGCGACTTAAGCGAAAACTTTGAATATCATGCTGCAAAACGTGAGCAAGGTAGACTGATAAGTCGTATCAACTATAAACGCAAAGTGCTCGAGTTTGCTCGAGTTATTGACAAATCGAAATTAAAACAAGATTGTGTAGGCCTTCTTAGCAAAGTTAAAATCACTAATTTGGTAAGAAACATGACAATGAGCTATACCATTGTCAGCCCGCACGAAGCCAATCTTAGTGAAGGAAAAATATCAATCAAGTCGCCCATCGCCCAAGCATTAATGAACAAAACTGTAGGCGATGTGGTTGAAGTGCGTGTTCCTGCTGGCGTCTTACGCTTGCGCATTGACAGCGTTGAGATATAGTATGAATAATTATCGCTCAGTACTTGCACCAAGTACTGCAGTAATCTCAAGCAAGTACTGCAGTAATCTCGTGCAAGTACTGGAGTAATCTCCATCAAGTACTGAAACAATAAAAAGCTTATTGCAGGATGATTCCCCCAAAACAAAGCTGTTTATACGAAACCTTATTAATGGCAAGGTTTCAGAAAACAGTCAAACGCATTTGTGCAGATTTTGGGGTAACGCCAAGACAAGATCGAGCAATAGCGCATCAATCTTTCCGTTCGTAAATAGCTTAATTGTACTATTTACGAACGGTAATATGAAAACATCCCTGTTTCACTTCGTATTTTACCCAACAACGGTTATTTTTTCGCATATCGTTCAGCACCTCGCTTAACACCCATTTCAGCGAGTCGTTGCGCACTTGGCGACGTGCTGGCCCATCAGGATCTTGCACCGTTTTATATCTGTTATAGCACACATCAAAGGTAGTGCCATACAGATGGCAACTATTTTCCGTTGCATTAGCATTATGGCCACGTAGTTTTTCAATGTCGGCCTTACTGCGTAACACGCTGGTAACAATTATCTTATGCAAAGGAATTCCCTTTACTTGCAAACTATCAAAAAAATTGCGACCTATATCTTGCAGTAACACTGAGGCTTCTGGCACAAGGTAAGGAATACTACTTTTTAGCCTATCAACATGAAAGAAAGGGTTACTGGCAATATACACCAAATCTTTTTTCATATTTTCAGCCGCATGGCGGTCGGCTACTGGTTTCACACCCATTTTTTTAGCCGACGCTAATTGCACATCGTTTGCATCAGGAAAGGTATTACCAAAATGAGGCACACTATATATGCGGTGGTGTACTAAGCTACCATCAGCGTTAAAAAATAATCGAGTAGACAGTTTTCCTTGATAACGTTCAGGTACCTCAGGAGCTTCGGTAGCAGGTGTTTCAGCTACAGGTGTCTCAGGTGTTGCCATTACTGCTACTGGAGTTGTGTGCAAGGCTTCATTTTTAACAATAGTGTCTTCTTTCACTGCTACCGTTTCAAGAGAGTCGGCAGCAGTATTCTTTGTAGCATGCTTGGGGCCACCAGCTACCTCAGGAAATGCGGCACGCACAATGGCAAGCACTATCACACAGATGCCGAACGTCTGAAGATAGCGTTTCTTACTTATCAGTTTCATTTTGCGCTCCCTTCTATTATTTTAGTAGATACCAGCACGATGTGGTAAAGAAATTACGAACGTAAGTAAGATTGTAGAACGAACGCCAAAGCTTACGGGGGCGCAAATTGAATTTTTGTTTATAATGTGGATTGATAAACCAGAACACACGATCTTCAACCTCCATGTTACATATCTTTATCAGCTGCTCAAAGGCCTCAATGCTTGTGCGTGTTTGCTTGATGTTCATCAGTTCGTTTACGATATCATCTTTCTCGCCAAAGGCTTTTAATAGGGTTTTGTATAGGCTTTTAGGAAGCAGATGGATAAATGGTAGGTGTGAACAAACTTTATTTCTACATATTTGTTGATGTCCGCCAAAAGGCATTTGCCATGCCGGGAAACCAATAAACAAGATGCCCGTAGGCTTTAAGAAAGCCTTCAGTTGTTTTAAAAATTCAGCTTTCTTGGAGATATGTTCTATCACATCGTGCAGCAAAATAACATCAAACTTATCCTCATTATCAACAGGAGGTGTGCATGCAAGAAAGTCGCAACAAGTAAAGGTTGCTTTAGGCGATACTTGTTTGAAGTAGGTTTGTGCATCGTTTATACGGCATTGAGCAATGTCCATGCCCGTAACGGTGCAGCCCATTTCAGCAAAGGGCACCAGATTTCCGCCATCACCACAGCCCACCTCCAGCACCTTGCTTTGTGCTGTAATGTGTTGTTGCGTAGCCAAGTATTCTACATAAAATTCGCGTGAGGTGTTTTCCAACTCATGAAAATATCGTTGTCTGTCAAGATGTCTTTCTTGCATGTTGCTTTTCGTTTTAATTCGATTTATAGATGCAAAGTTAGCACAAAATATGTTTTCAGCCAAGGCTGACGCAATGAAACTGTATTATTAAATGTGATATTTACTCTTTCGTTGTGCCTTTTGAGGCGTGTAGCTTCCTGAACCTTCGCCCATAGGCATATGAACAGCACCACCAGACACCTTATGACGATATTGGTTCCAACGCTGACGTATGCGATCAACATAGTCTACGGTTTCTCCCCCTCGCATATAGCCATATTTTACTACAGGATCATTATAAAATGAAGGACTACTGAGCTTTAAAACAAACTCGCTAACATCTGACCACAGATATGGGTTCTTGCCATTTTTACGAGCTAAAGCCATCGCATCTCGCACATGAAAATGGCCACCGTTATAGCTGGCTAACACAAAATTAATACGTTCGTTGCTGTTTCGCACATCATTAAATAAGCCATTTAGTCGAGCAATGTATCTTGAGGCGGCTTCAATATTTGCTTGAGGGTTGTATAACTCGGCTTCAGCCAATCCCAAGCTAGCTGCTGTTGAAGGCATAATCTGCATCAAGCCACGCGCTCCTGCCCAAGAGTAAGCTCGAGCATCAAATGTCGACTCTTGATAACATTGCGCAGCCATTAGGCGCCAATCCCATCGAGCACGTGGAGCATACATTTTAAAGTAGGTGTCGTATTGCGATATTTGTCCTTTCCCTACATTTAGCATAGGTGCATATACATGGCGATGTACGCTGGCCAATGAAAATGCAAAACGCTCTTCGCGTTTAACCTCAGCCAATATTGACGGCGTGTACCAATGATTTAACGAATCGGCCAACTCTTTGTTGCCAACTGATACGCACCATGCCGTATGGCGCACACTGTCTGTAGCACCACAATAAAGCAAATTAGGTTGAGTGCGTGGCAACTGAACAGCAGCCACATCGCCCTCACCGTTTATCAAACGGCGCATTAAATCGGCTGTATCTTTACATACCTCCACGCGCAAACTAACACCTATTTTTTGAGCGAATTTCTCACAAATGAGATATTGTGTTCCCATCGTTTTCCCACGATAATCGAAATAGGTTTCTGAACCCGAAAAGGTGAGCATTATCAGTTCTCCATTTGCCAAGATATCATCATAGGAGAATTTTGAATTGTTCATCGTATCAGCCCCAACCTCATCTCCCCCCACGGTTGTTCCCCATGGTGTAATGGTGGTGTTGTTACGATGTCCACAACTCGACATTGTAAATAAAAATGTAGATAATATGAAGAAATAAACTGTTCGCATAACTAATATCGGCAAAATTACTACATTTTTTTGGAATTATCATAGAAAAAGTGTACTTTTGCTATAATTTTTCACGAAAACAAGAAAATATGTTACGAATTGCAGTACAATCAAAAGGTCGTTTGTTTGAAGACACGATGGGGTTGTTGGCCGAAGCTGACATTAAAGTAAGTAGCAGTAAACGCACCCTCCTCGTGCAATCAACAAGTTTTCCGTTAGAGGTATTATATCTTCGCGACGACGATATTCCTCAGAGTGTTGCCGATGGCGTTGCCGACATTGGCATAGTTGGTGAAAACGAATACGTAGAAAAACACGCACATGCCCATGTTATTTCACGTTTGGGCTTTAGTAAGTGTCGTCTATCATTGGCCATTCCAAAAGATATTGATTATCAAGGCGTTGAATGGTTTAATGGCAAGCGTATTGCTACTTCGTATCCTCATATTCTTGAAACCTACTTACAGCAGCATCATATTAATGCCGACATTCATGTTATCACTGGCAGTGTAGAAATAAGTCCTGGCATAGGCTTATCTGACGCTATTTTCGATATTGTAAGTTCGGGTAGCACTTTGGTAAGCAATAATCTGCGCGAGGTAGAGGTTGTTATGCAGAGCGAAGCACTACTCATTGCCAATCAACACCTAAGTACAGAGAAACAGCAGGTGCTTGACGAGATGCTATTTCGTTTTAAAGCCGTACAATCGGCCTATGATAAAAAATATGTCATGATGAATGTTCCCAAGCAGCAACTCGACAAAATTATTGAGGTGTTGCCTGGAATAAAAAGCCCTACGGTTATTCCTTTAGCTGATGCCAATTGGTGTTCTATACATACCGTGCTTGACGAGAAACGGTTTTGGGAAATTATTGGCAAATTAAAAGAACTTGGAGCCCAAGGCATCTTGGTTACTCCTATTGAAAAGATGATATTATGAACATCATAAAATATCCTTCACAGGCTCAGTGGCAAGATATTGTCACCCGTCCGCATCTCGACACCACACAACTGAACGCCACCGTACAAAGTGTGCTCAACGATATTCGTACCCATGGCGATGCTGCGGTAAAAAGCTATGAAGAGAAATTTGACCATGCTGTGCTAAGCACCTTACAGGTAACTGAGGCAGAAATAGAACAAGCTGAGCAGCAAGTAGATGACGAGCTGAAACGCGCCTTACAATTGGCCCATGAAAACATTTACCGTTTTCATGCAGCCCAGCGTTTTGACGAGATACATGTTGAAACTGCACCTGGTGTAGAATGTTGGCAAAAAAGTGTAGCCATAGAAAAGGTTGGCCTCTATATTCCTGGTGGCTCAGCGCCCCTATTTTCTACGGTGCTGATGCTGGCCACTCCCGCAAAGATAGCAGGTTGCAAAGAAATTGTGCTCTGCACCCCACCCGACCGTTCAGGACATGTAAACCCCGCAATATTAATGGCCGCAAAAACGGCAGGTGTAAGTCAGATTTTTAAAATAGGTGGCGTACAAGCTATTGGTGCCATGGCCTACGGCACCGAAAGCGTTCCCCGTGTGAGCAAAATATTTGGTCCTGGCAACCAATATGTTATGGCTGCCAAACAGCACGTATGCGTTGAAGGTGTTGCCATTGACATGCCTGCAGGCCCGTCAGAAGTGTGTGTTGTGGCCGATGCTCACAGCAATGCTAAATATGTAGCTGCCGACCTATTATCGCAAGCCGAGCATGGTCCCGACTCGCAAGTACTGCTCATTACCACATCAGAAGCAACCCTCCATGCCGTCACACGCGAAGTAGAAGAACAATTAGCTTCTTTGCCACGCAAAGACATTGCTGCTAAAGCATTAGCTAACAGCAGATTTGTATTGGTACATAACAACAACGAAACCATGGCGTTATGCAATGCCTATGCTCCCGAGCACCTTATCTTGGCTACCGATAATTATGCCGAATTGGCTCAACAGGTGGTCAATGCGGGTAGTGTTTTTCTAGGCAAATATGCCTGTGAAAGTGCTGGCGACTATGCCAGCGGCACCAATCATACCTTGCCTACACATGGATATGCCATGGCCTATAGTGGCGTAAACCTTGACAGCTATATGAGAAAAATTACTTTCCAACATCTCGACCAGCAAGGCCTAAAATCAATTGGCCGAGCCGTAGAGCTGATGGCACATAACGAGCAACTTGACGCACACCGTAACGCTATGACCGTGCGGCTGAAAGATCTCGACATTAACCCATTTTTTTAAGATTAACATTATATGCGAACTTTACAAGAACTGCTACGCCCTAACATAAGCCAATTAGAGCCCTACAGTTGTGCCCGTAATGAATTCAGTGGAAAAAGCGCTCAGGTTTTTCTTGATGCTAACGAAAATCCTTATAACGCTCCTCTGAACCGATATCCCGACCCTTTACAAACGGAATTGAAACAACGCTTGGCACAAATAAAAGGTGTGCAGCCAGAACAAATATGTTTAGGCAATGGTAGTGACGAAACGATCGATCTCGTTTACCGCTGTTTCTGTCGTCCAGGAAAAGATAATGTGGTAGCCATTGATCCCACATACGGCATGTATAAAGTTTGTGCCGATATAAACGATGTCGAATATCGTTCTGTACCTCTCAATACTCAATTCGACATTCAGGCCGAAGCTATGTTAGATGCAGCCGATGCTAACACAAAGGTAATGTGGATTTGCACGCCAAACAACCCTTCGGGCAATGATCTCAATGAGCAACAAATACGCATGATACTCGACCTCTTTGACGGTATTGTCGTCATAGATGAAGCTTACTCTGATTTCACACACCGTCGTGCTTTCCGTTACGAGCTTAACAAATACCCTAACCTTATTGTGCTGAACACTATGAGCAAGGCATGGGCCTTAGCAGGAATACGCCTTGGTATGGCCTTTGCAAGTAAGGATATTATTGATGTATTTAATAAAGTAAAATATCCTTATAATATTAATTTGCTTACACAGCAGAAGGCGATGGATGCTCTCAATCATACACTTGAGGTAAGCAAATGGGTTAGCACCATCATTCTTGAACGCTCACGACTGATGGATGCTTTTACCCAACTACCGTCGTGTGTTAAGGTTTATCCCTCAAATGCCAACTTCTTCTTAACCGAAATGATTAATGCCAACGATATTTATAACTATCTTGTAAACAAGGGAATTATTGTGCGCAATCGTTCCCGTGTTTCGATGTGTAACAATTGCCTTCGCATTACAATAGGCACAAAAGCCGAGAACAACGAATTGCTCGCGGCCCTTAGAATTTATGATATCGAAAACAAGAAATAATTCATAAAGAAGTAAAGCGAATATCGACAATTATTAAAAAACAAAGTCACTATCTTTTTAACAATGTTAAACTGAGAAGAAACAGGACTGTAAATTTAAAAAGATAAACTATTCACATAAAAAAGGATAAACTATTCACATAAAAAAAGAGAAGGGGAAAAACGAAAAAGAGGAAATAAACAGCAAAAATGGTAATATTTACAATATTATGTATAACGTTTTTTTATTTGAAAAAGTGTAACTTTGCCTTTGAAAACAATTGTTACGATCATACTAACGTATAAATCAAATAAACAATGCATAAGGGCAATCATCATAACAGCTTAACAAATAAGGCGAAAACGTTATTCTTATTTCTTCCTTTCGCTGTATCGGCTACACAAAGCCAGGCTACGTTGTCTGACAGCACCTACGTGCACCAAATAGAACAAGTAGTAGTGACGGGCAGCAATCAGGCTACATCACGCAACTTGCTACCCTACACTGTTTCGGTGGTGAACGCACGACAACTCGAAACAACGGGAAAGACCCAATTGTTATCTGCCCTTTCGGGGGTAGTGCCCAGTATGTTTGTATCACAACGAAACATACTGGGCTTTGGTGTATCTAATGGTGGAAGCGGCGGAATAAAAATACGTGGCGTAGGAGGTTCACCCACCAATGGTATACTGATGATGGTAGATGGCCAGCCACAGTTTGCGGGGTTATTTTCTCACCCAATAGCCGACTATTATACTACCGAATATGTTGATCATGTAGAAATTCTGCGTGGTCCAGGCTCGGTGCTCTATGGTTCTAATGCCATGGGAGGCGTTATAAACGTTATTACCAAAAATGCGCAGCATGACGGAATCCACACTACATTAAAATCGCAATATGGAAGTAATAATACTTGGCAAACTGCGCTTTCAAATATGGTGCGCAAGGGCCGTTTTTCATCTCTCGTTACGATGGGCTACGACCGTACAGATGGAATAGTAGAAAATTTCGACTTTAAACAGATAAACCTTTATGCAAAGATAGGATACGAACTCAGTCGTTATTTCCGCCTTTCTGCCGACTATTCGCTGGTTAATATCAAGGACAATGACCCTATCTACGCCCAACTGCGCAATGCAAGCTACATCATCCATCAAAATATCACTCGTGGCGAAACATCGTTGGCTTTTTCAAACAAATATCAGAATACCGATGGTGCCTTACGGTTTTATTACAGCTACGGAAATCATTATATTGATGATCCTAAACATTTTCATAGTCTTGACGACCGATTCGGCATCATTGCTTACCCCAATTCGGGATAAAATAGCGATTAGTTGCATATGAAGACAGATACATGAG
>ENA-ORSO01000191-ORSO01000191.1-human-gut-metagenome-genome-assembly--contig:-NODE-191-length-56866-cov-32.852441_pt1 | contig 56866 bp, 45 predicted proteins | sample MGYA00241902_ERZ509168 | MGnify/ENA primary metagenome ERZ509168 (study PRJEB26280, sample SAMEA2338806) | human gut metagenome | biome: human gut; feature: human-associated habitat; material: faeces... | reverse complement strand
TTGCAAACGGCTAAAAGCTTATTTGCGAACAGCTATACGTTCTTGCAGCGATGATTATTTTCATCGAAGAAAGGTGTGTATAGCTTTTTATCATCCATTTAGCGATGAGGCTCGCTTCGCCCCCACTGCCTATTGGGCAAGAGCTTTAGCGGACAACAATAAATTTTAAGCGTTCTCTATCATCGTAGGTAGAGCACAGAAAGAGTAACATCGAAACAAACAAATAGGGCTACCCCTTCTCACAAAGTAGAGAGGGGTAGCCCTATAAATTTATTCGTCAGTGTGAGGATTATTCCTCTTCTGAGTTCCACTCGAAGCGGTTGCTCTGGAATGAACCTTTGTATTCTTCGTCAGAAGGCTTAATCTGCATGTTGTCGCCGCCATCTGCGCTCAACTCGCCAGAGAGAGAAAGAATGGCATCCTCTGTTGTCATCTTGATGACGAGGGCTTCGGGTGCAATATATGTACGTTTCATGTTTCGTTAGTCTTTTGGATAATCGATGTGTGAATAGTTTACTTTACGATAATCTTCTTGCCGCCCTTGATGTATACACCCTTTGTGAGGTGGTTTACACGAACGCCTTGGAGGTTGTAAATAGGAGCATCTTCGGCAGCGCCCTCGGCATTCAGTTCGGCAGAGGTGATACCCGTGGTCTGACCATCGAAGCTGATGAGCATGCCGTTAGCACCAGCCTTAGAGGTTTGGAAGTAAGCACGGCAGGGACCGAGTGTAGCTCCTTCACCACCGCTCATGATTCTCTGTACGCCATTCTGATCTACTACACCGTATTTGCCCTTCATAGGGAAGTTGGCTTTATAGTTGCCTATCATATTGATTGGGGAGAAGCCGACTCCAGTTGATTCGTTTGAATTAGTTACTTTACCAGCGAAGATGAAGGGATTCTCGCTTGTGAAAGCCTTTTCTTCGTTGAAGTAGATGAGGTAAGGTGTGTTCCATTCCATATTGCCTTCAACGCTCTTGAAGTTGATCAAGTCGTTTGTGCAATCAGTGAGCTCCTGTACCTTAGCAGCTCCGAGAGCCTCTGCCGTAGTGCTGAAGGGGAGGCAGATGGTGTTCCAACCCTTCTTGAAGGTGCGGGTCATGATGACTTTTGCGTTGTCATCCCCAGTGGTTCTTACGTCCTGATCATCTGAGATTGTGATGGGCTTCTTAAACTGTACCTTATAGATGGTGTAGTTCTTAGCATTTACAGAGATATCATTGGCTACTACCTTGATGGTAAGAATACAAGTGGTGGGGTCATATTTCTCTTCAGTGATGTTGGCACCTTGCCCCTTCTTCTCGTAGTTGACCATGCTCTTCTCATAGAAAAGGTCTGAAGCATCGATGTTTACTACGTTGTTCACAGCTTCTCCGGCCTTGGCAAGGAGGTTCTGGGCATCGTTGCCCGTGCCGTAGGTGAGGGTTTTGAGGTCGTTGTAGTAGACCATGGCGATATCGTCGACGTAGAGACGGTCGCCATCAGAACCGCCACCGGGAGTCTTGTTGGTGGTAAATGATACCAAGATGTAGGCAGGCACGTTGTCTTTATTACCTACAGAGTAGTCGAAATCAATTTCTAGCTTCTGCCAATTGTTGTAGTTGGCTATGGCATCGTTCTTGGCTGCTGCAACCTTTACTGCCTTGTATTTATCAGCCTCTTCGGGGTCTTGATAGCGAGCTTTCGTATGGATTACTGCATTTACGCTAGCATACCCTTCTTGCTTCTTAGGGCAGAAATTCACCCATACAGTGAACTTGTCGGGCTTGCCCGTGAAAGGTTGGGCGTAGCTGCGGTTGTTGGGGTATGTTATTTTACTTTCTTCTTTACTAGATATGTTGAAAGAAGGGTCAGAGCAATTGTAGTTTTCTGCAGCATTATTTGGGTCATTGCTCTTATTGTAAATACGACCAGTTGTCATCACACCATTGGCCACAGTTCCTACGATAGGACTATTGGATGTAATGCATACACATTTTTTACTTCCCGTTGAGTTGTTCTCTGTACGTACATCTGTAGAGGGGGTAAGTTTGTCTCCTACTCTCACTTTTGAAGAAATTTTCTCATAGCTACTCTCTAAGGTAGCATAGCCATGCCAACCAATGGGCTCGGAAAGTGTTTTCTTTGCATCAATTTTTGTACTCTTATATGCCACCACAAAGTCCGACTCAAAATCCGAGTTCGGCAGCTGATACTGGGCCAGAGCAGAAATAGGACCTGCTGCAAGGAGTGCAAGCGCAAGTAATTGTCGTTTCATTCTTTTTATAATTTATAGTAAGAGCCACCTTTCTACAGACTAGCGTGGCTCTTACGAATATGTGTCAATATAAAAGTTTACTTGATAATCTTCTTTCCACCGATGATGTTTACGCCCTTCACGGGAGAAGCTGTGCGGCGGCCATCGAGTGTATAGATGCTCTGCTTAGCTGCGGGAGTGATTTCGGCCTTAGCATCGTTGATAGCTTCGGGCACGAGAGCAAACTGAATGGTGTAGGTAGTTACGGCTTCGGGGTTGAAGCGGATATCCTGTGCTTCTACGCGAATGGTAAGCACACCCGTTTTCTCGTCATAATTATTGATAATGGTAGCACCCTCGCCCACCTTAGTGAATTTGAGTTCATCTGCATGATATACAGAGGTGAGAGTTGCTGAATTTCCTTCAGAGAATGAAACGGCTTTACCCTCGTAGGTCACGTCCTTGATGTTGTGGTAGTAGAGGAGTTTTACGTTGTTGATGCCGAGTTTGTTTCCTTCGCCAATTTTTGTGCGGTCGCCGAAGTAGTCGTTGGCAGCGAAGATGATGTTGAGTGAGTCGGGCTGAACGTCCGTACCAGCAAATTCGCCATAATTGAGGTCAACGGTCATGGTCTTGAATGAGGCTTGATCTCCCTCGATGCTTTTTACCACAGAGGCTATGCATGCGGCATCCTCGCTCTTAGTTTGAGTGCCACCTACGGTGGTCTTCATTCCAAGAATACTGCGGTCGCGGCCATACATGGTTACAGAAGTGGTAGGTGCACCCGTATTACCAGGCACGTTTTCTTGTTTGTATTGTCCTTTCCAAAGGTAGGCAATTACGGTAGCAGGCTCAGTTGCGTTCTTATCGCCATGGCTACGCGTATAGTCGAACTGGATAGCATCAGGCTTTCCCTTGAATTCTATTCCTCCGAAAGCACCGCCATCAGAGGTTTTATCGAGCTGCACGATGTTGGCAGTGGCCCAACTAGTGCCGAGGGTCATATAGCCCGGAACAATCTGGTTGGTCATCATGGGGTTGGCAGTGTTGGTGAGAGCCACAGCAAATTCGGGATTATCATCATCCGTATTCGTCTGTTCAGGAGTGCCTACCACAGTAGCACCTAAACCGCCTAGACCTGTTACATTGGCAATGCACCAGCCCTTAGGAGTATAGAAATCATCAGCGGTATATCTAGAAGCCGTCCAGAACTCATCGCTTTCTTCGAGTGCAGAAAGGTCGAAATAGCCATTTACGCTATCCCAAGGTTTGCCATATTCCCAGTTCTCAATATTGGTGAAGCTACCATATTCTAGAGCCAAGTTATTGGCTACCTTACCCTTGAAGAGCACGTAGATAGGAGTTTTGCGTGTGCCTTGAATCCACTGTACGGGGATGTAAGCCACGATGCTATCACCCTTGATGTAGCTCTTAGTCTCGTTGAGGTGAGCATCGGCTACGATTTCGGTGGGAGTGCCAGCAAGGAAGTTGAAGCGTACGTCGGGGTTTTCAGCGAATACGTACTTGTCTTCTTTCTGTGAGATGCTGATTCCTGGCAAGAAAATGTCGCCGAGAGGCACTTCGCCGAATGCGAAATTAGGGAGTGAAAAGTCTACTTTTCCTGCTTCGTCTGAAGCCGAAACAGTTACTTTGGCGTCCATCTTGGAGTCCTCATCGTAGTTTTCAACCTTGAGGCTGATGTAGAGATCGCCACTGTACTTGTTGACCACGGGGGTAACGTCAGTCTGGGCAAAAGCTGATAGACTGCTTGCCACGGCTACACATGCAAGTAAAAAATTCTTCATATCGTTGATGTTTGTTGTTTGTATTCTTATGGTTGTGAAATGTGCTGTGTTTGGTCACGCTATGGGCATGAATTAATACATTATTTAAGTTTTCTCTAAAGAAAGTCGTTTCCTTATCTTGCGGGCATGTGGTTGGGAATACTCATCTTAATTTCGGATTTAGTATGAGCAGGCTGAATTATCGGTAGTGTATCAGCAATTCAAGCAAGCTTGATTGCATTCGACTATTAAGCCCACCTTGGGTTAGAACTTTCAGTTCACCTTGGGTCTCCCGTAAGCAAGAACGTTACGCCCTGAAAGGGCAAAAGTAGAAAACCACCTTAGAACAAATAGTTGAAGCCCAGCGTTCCGTAGATGGGGAATAGCTTAAAGGTGACACTCTCGAAGTCGGAGGGGAAAATACTGTTGAATCCCCAACTGAGGTTGGCTGATACGGATAGGTGCTTGTAAGCCTTAAACTCGCCACCTACTTGCAGCCCCCAAGCGAAACGACGTAGGTCGGAAGAAAAGTCGTACGATGCGCTAGCTACTTCGGCTTTCTGCCCCGTTGGGTCAAGGTTGCGAATGTAGCCATCATAGGCTTCACCGCTGAACGAACCATTGATGAGATAGGAAAAGTAGGGACCTGCTTGCACTTGCCAACGGTCGTTGAAAGAGTAGGTGGCCAGAATGGGGAACGTAAGGTATTTGTTATTGACTTCCGTCTTGACCTTACCTGTCCATGCGCCATTAATCTTGCCAGATCCATCATCGTTGACGGCTTCCATGTGATAGTTCTTCACCGTGGCATCCGTCTTCATGCCTTTGTTCTCGAAGCGAACACCTATCATGGTGCCCCAATGCTTAGTGAATTTGCGGTGCGCAGCACCTTCGAGTTGGATACAGAGAGTAGGGTTGAAACTATTGATTTTGCGAATCTCGGCGGGCAGGGGAATGGGCGATGTTCCACCTATGCTGAACCCTGCGCCGAGACGTACGTGCCAACCGCGCAGTGCTGCTTTGATGAGGTTTGTGTCTGTTTCTTTAGCTTCCTTTACCTTTTGAGCTTGTAGGCTGCAATAGGTAAAAGTTAGAGCGAGAAGTAATAATATCTTTTTCATAAGGGAGAGGTATGTCGGTATTGGGTGAGATTTTGAGGGGTTACTTTTCGTTGATAATCTTGATTTCATCTACGTAGAGCGTAGAACCTACTGCTCCCTTGAAATAAGCTCCCTCACGGCTAGAGGTCATCACCACAGCAATGGCATAACCTCTGTCGGCCATGCGCTCAAGTGAAAACTCTTTTCCATTCATGGGCTTGAACTCTTCCGAAAAATGAATCCATTCCGATTGCTCCAGATTCTCTATGTTTCCTTGAAACTCTACAGGTTTGTCGATGCGAGCGAGGAGCACGATACGCTTGGAGTTGAGCACGTCCTTACCATTAAGGGCTACAAACTTCTTTGTGGGGTCGGCTTCCATCTCGCTCTTGCTTGCTATCTCGTAGACTACGGCATAAATATCGGCTGTGTCGTGAAGCGTGGGTTGTACTTTAAAGTTGGCGTTGGTGAAGTTCTCCCCAGCTTTATACTTATAATAGCCCTCCAAGCGCAAAGGCTTCTTTGTTACGAGAGGCAGACCAAATTGTGTAGCTTGCAAAGCTTGCGTCTGTCCCATGGCAGCTTTGCTAGCATTGAAAGTACCAATAAACAGATTACCTGCGGCGATAGGCATTTTCATGATATTCCATCCTGTGGCGCGCGTGGTGAGTTTAAGTCCTTTTCCTTGAACGCCATTGTCGATGGCCACGGTGGGGTATTCTTGTATACCTATATTATCGCGCGTGAGGTCGTAGCCAGGGTTGCCAGACGACCAAATGTTGTTCCTTTCGCCTGTAGCGGCATCCATCTCAAACCATTCGTAAAAGCGACGAGAGGGATCAAGTTCAAAGCTTTCAAATCCTAAGTTCCACTCTTCGGTGATGATAGGAGGATAACTAAACATCACTTCATAGTCTTTTTTCCATGCACCATCTTGCGAGTGAGTGGTATAAGTTTGGGGATTATTAAAATTGCGTATGATACCATTACCCTCTACTTCCTTTCCATCAATGTTAGCCGTGATGCGAGCGCCAGGGGTTAAGGTAAATTTCGGGTCGAACGCACTGCGGTCAATGTTTCTGTTGGCAAGCGTGAAGGTAACGCGTTGATTCTCAATATTAGGGTCGGTCGAGAGAATGTTTCTGTGTTCTTGTAACCACGTTTCGTCTACTCCCGTGATGTCACACTCTGCGTTGAGCGGTTCGTCCTGTATGCAGGAGTTGAGGGTGCTGAGGGAGAGGGTTGCGATGAGAAGGGGGTGTATGAGTTTCATATAAATGGGTTTGTGAAGGGAGAGCCGAGAGGGACGGTGTGTTTTTGTGTCTTTTTTTAGTAAGATCGTAATGGGAAATGAAACTTTATTAATCGAATAAGTCGGAGTGAGAACCTGTGTCTGTCATTAGAAGAATTAGTTCATCATCACGTTGTTCCCATACGAGTAACCAATCGGATTTTATATGACATTCCCATTTGCCCGCATAGTTTCCTGTAAGTCTATGTTGGCGATATTGTGGAGGTAGTTGTCCTCCGTTAGACGTAAGAATATCAAGAACCTTTGCCAATTCTTGCAATGGTAAACCTCGTTTCTCACATCGCTTCAAGTCTTTCTTAAACTTTGAAGTAACTGAAATTTTATACATGCTTCACTCCCATGGCTTTAAACATTTCTTCTGCATTGGTGTAAGGACCATATATGCGGCCTTTCTTGATGTCGTCAAGGGCTTCTTCTATGCCTGTCTTTTTCTTACGAGAAAGTTTCCAACCAAACTTTTTGGCTAATTCTTTTACTAATTTGAGGTCGTCTGCAGGAAAAGAAAGGGAAAGTGTTTCTAAAGTAGCATCCATATTTAATGATTCATTCGTTTCTGTTTACTGCGTGCAAAGGTACGAAAAATAATGTCAATATCTCCGGTTTTCTTGATATTCAAGTGGTTTGTACCGGTATTTCTTGGTTTTACCGAGGAAAAGGATAGATGAAATGATTAAGCGATGCACAGATATTTATGAACACAGATAGCACAGATAACCCGGATACTATAACATCGATGTCTATTTTCCGAACTCAGAGAGAATAGATAATATATCGATTTTTCGAACACAGATAGCACAGATAACACAGATAGAGAATTATCTGTTAGATCTGTTATATCTGTGTTCGCATAACTTGAAGTCAACTTGAATGTATCACTTGTTACTTATTCAAGTATCGGTTTTAGCTTCTGCGTACTTTTATCGCCATTATCGGCTGCGTCTCAGCAATTCATTCAAGCTTGGTAGTGCATTCGACTTGCACGATAACTTAGCCCGTCCATCCTAAATCCGAAAGTATAGTTACTTATTACTTAATCAACAAAAAACTCCCCGTAGACATATAGTCTGCGGGGAGAAAAAAATGTATTTCAAAAGAATTTCTAATGAAAACAATAAAAGTATGGAGTGATACTTATTCCTTTACGGGTTCTGCTTCGCCTTTCTTTTTGCGGCTCAAAGTGCGGTAAGCAATCGGAGCGGCAAGGAAGATAGAAGAGCATGTACCGAAGATGACACCCAGAATCATAGCAAACGAGAATGAACGAATGCTATCGCCACCCAGGATGAAGATGCAGATGAGCACGAGCAGAGTGGTGGTTGAGGTAATCACCGTACGTGTCAGTGTGCTGTTGAGCGAGTCGTTAAAGAGATCCCAGATGTTTTGCTTCGGATGGAGCTGGAGGTTTTCGCGCATACGGTCGAATACCACCACCTTATCGTTGATAGAGTAACCAATCACAGTCAGGATGGCACCGATAAAGGTTTGGTCTACTTCGAGCGAGAAGCCTATCCAACCCCAGCAGATGCTGTAGACGCCCATCACGAGGAGGGTATCGAAGAACAGCGCTACTACGCTACCTACTGAGAAGGCAACATTGCGGAAACGCACGAGGATGTAGATAAAGATGGCCACGAGCGAGAGCAATACAGCCACAACGGCGCCGCGTGTCATATCGGCTGCAACGGTAGGACCTACCTTCTGTGCCGAGATGATAGAACCACCTGTGTGGTTGTCGCGATCTTTGAAGGTGGCTTCGTCAGCCTTGATGAGCTTAGCGTCGTGCAGAGCATTGTAGATAAAGTGTTCTACTTCTTGGTCAATATCCTCGCTGTCGTCGTCAATGCGGTAGTTGGTCGAGAGGCGTACGGCGTCGTTGCTCGTCGTTGTGATAGCGATAGCGGTCACTACGGCGTTGGGATCCTTGGCATTCACCTTGGCTGCCACGGCCTGTTGCACCTGTTCGGGAGTTACACCCTTTTGCTCAAATTCAATCACGTAGTTGCGACCACCAGTGAAGTCGATACCGCTGCTCAGTCCGCGAGTGAAGAGGAAGCCGAGAGCTACCACTGCTGCTACGATGAACATCAAGATGCTCGTCTTGCCCTTCTTCATGAAGTTGATGTGCTTGCCTACGAGGAAGTTTTTCGATATCGGTGTGCTGAAGGTCAGTCCGAGCCACTTATCCTTGTTGAGGAAGTGTTCGAATACGATGCGGCTCACCCACACAGCGGTGAAGAATGAACATACAATACCGATACCCAGTGTCATGGCGAAACCACGGATGGGACCTGTACCGAAGTTGTAGAGGATTACGGCGGTGATGATAGAGGTGAGGTTGGAGTCGAAGATGGCCGAGAACGCATTGCCATAGCCTTCAGCTAGGGCAGTCTTGAGCATCTTGCCAGCCTTGAGTTCTTCTTTCGTACGTTCGTAAATCAACACGTTGGCATCCACGGCCATACCGAGCGAGAGCACCATACCGGCGATACCGCTCATGGTAAGTGCAGCCTGGAATGAGGTGAGAATACCGAAGGTGAAGAAGAAGTTGAGAATCAATGCAATGTTGGCTACCATACCGGGGATTAGTCCGTAGAAGCAGCACATGAATATCATCAAGAGTACGAAAGCCACCACGCAGGCAGTGAAGCCTGCTTGGATAGAGGCTGCACCGAGGCTCGGACCTACGGTTTCTTCCTGTACGATCTTGGTGGGGGCAGGCATCTTACCGCTCTTGAGCACGTTGGCAAGGTCGCGCGTATCTTCCACGGTGAAGTGGCCAGAGATTTGCGATGTACCGCCAGAGATTTCGTTTTGCACCACGGGAGCGCTATATACATAGCCGTCGAGCACGATAGCTACGCAACGCTTGAGGTTCTTCTTTGTGAGCGAAGCCCAGTCGCGTGCGCCGTTCGTGGTCATTGTCATGCTCACGATGGGTTGGTGGTTTTGATCGAAGTCATCTTTAGCGTCGGCTATCACGTCGCCCTGCATAGAGGGTTGTCCGTTTACGGCGCGCAGTGCGTAGAGTTCAAACACGTTGGCCTGCATGCCCGAAGGAGCCTTTACACCCCATGCCAAGTGGAGATCTGCGGGGAGCACGGCTTTGGCCTCTGCGCTCTGAATCAGAGCGTTGATGGCAGCAGTGTCGCGTGCAGTGGCATAGCCCACTACGCAGTTGGTGGGGCTCATGCCCTGGATCTGTGCGAGCTTAGAGAAGAGGGGATGTTGTTCTTTTGTGCCCTGCTTTTGGGTGGCTTCTGCTTTAGCAGTTGCAGCTTTGGCAGAGTCGGTTTGAGTGGTGTCAGCGGTGCTAGTTCCCTTAGCCAATCGGGTGTCGAGGGCTTGGAGAGCCGACTGCACTTCCTGTAAGCTATAGGTCTCCCAGAACTCGAGGTTAGCGCTACCCTGAAGGAGCTTACGCACACGTTCGGGCTCTTTGATACCCGGCATTTCCACCATGATTTGGCCGATTTGGCCTTTACCGCGAAGGATTTGGATGTTGGGCTGTGCCACACCGAAACGGTCGATACGTGAACGAACCACCTTGTTAGAATTCTCTACGGCAGTGTTCACCTCTTCGTTGAGCACCTTCTTTACGTCGGCATCAGAAGAGTTGTACGAGATGTTTTTCTCGCCGAGCTTTGCAGCGAAAATACCGCCGAGCTTGTTTTTGCCAGCCACTTGTTGGTAGCTATCCACGAAAGCGTCTACGAAGTCTACGTCGCCCTTTTTCGCCGCGGCCGAAGCTTTGGCATAGGCTTCCTTGAACTGAGGGTCGTTAGCGCTTTCGCCAGCGAGGTTCTTCACCACGTCGGGTACGCTCACCTCGAGCACCACGTTCATACCGCCTTTGAGGTCGAGGCCGAGACCGATCTGCAGTGTTTCGCAGTCTTTGAGGGTCTTGCCCAACCATACGGTCTGGTTGCGCATGGAGTCAAGGTAGGCTGCGCCGTCCTTGCCCTGTGCTGTGAGTCTCTCTGCTTCTGATTCATACTTATGCGTAGGGATCGAGAAACTGAGATACATCAAGCAAATCAAGGAGAGCAACACAGCGATTACTTTAACAAATCCTTTGTTTTGCATTGTTTGATTGTGTGTTTATTGTTTTGTTTTGATATTATTTTTCGTCTCCTATGGAGTGCCAGTGCGGTTAACTTCAGGGTATAGTTCACCCATGTTCACACTGTTTAGCGTGCAAATATACACGATTTTTTTTGAAACTTAGGGTTTTTCTTCTTCTTTTCTCTTCTTGGTGTGTTTTTCGGGGTCATGGAAGTGGTTTTGCAGTGTCATTTCAGCGTCGCCCACAAAACCTCATATATATAATATAACTCAAAGTTTTGGATTTAGCAAGGGCGGGCTGAAAGCCCAATGGTGCACATAGCCCAGGGCAAGCGAAGCGACACCCTGGGTGATCCCACAACAAACTATTGATGCGCCCTGAAAGGGCAAAAGCATTAAGACATGGCACAATCATTGAGCAAAATATACATACATCTGATATTCCACATTAAGACAACAAGTCCAGCCATCAGACAAGAGGACATTGAGCGTGTACATTGCTATGTCGGCCAGTTAGTAAACACCACTGGCTGCAAGGTCGTAAGGGTTGGTGGTGTTAACGACCATGTGCATATATTGTTCCTCCTCTCACGTGACGTAGCCATCTCGCACGTAGTTGAAGAGATAAAACGCAATAGCAGCCGATGGATAAAAACACTTGCCACACATTACAGAGCGTTTGCATGGCAAAATGGTTATGGTGTATTTTCTGTCAGCCAGTCGATTGTTGATAAAACGTTAGATTATATAAGTAATCAAGAAATGCATCACAAACGATTCTCGTTTCAAGACGAGTACAGACAATTCTTGTTATCATACGGCGTAGAATACGACGAGGCGTATGTGTCTAAGGATTAAGGCTTTTGCCCTTACAGGGCGTAACAACACTACCCACGGAAAACCCAGGGCGTTGCCCTGGGCTATGTGATCCATTGGGCTTTCAGCCCGCTCATATTAAATCCTTTGCAAACTTAGAGAAAGCTAAGTATATTAATATTTCACTCAGCAGTCAGTGTAATGTGGTGGCGTTCGGCCATCTTGCGCATATTGATGATACCATAGCGCATACGTCCTAGGGCTGTGTTGATGCTTACTCCCGTTATGTCCGAAATCTCCTTAAAACTCAAATCTTGATAGATTCTCATAAAGACTACTTCGCGCTGATCGGCGGGTAGATGTTCCATGAGGCGTTGCACGTCGCGTAGTATCTGCTCATTGGCCATCTCGTTCTCATGGTTGTTTATGGTGAGATTCGTAAGTCCTTGCCAACTATTCTCTTTCTCATCTTCATAGACTAAAGGCTCACTTTGTTCCACTCGAAACTGGTCGATGAGCAGATTGTGGGCGATGCGTGTGAGCCAGGCGTAAAATTTCCCAGTCTCCTGATAGCGTCCTTGACGTAGGGTGATAATTGCCTTGACAAACGTCTCTTGAAAGAGGTCGTCTGCCATATCATCGTTTTTTGTATAAAAGGAAATATAGGAATAGAGCCTATCTTTATAGCGTAACAAAAGCTCGTCAAAAGCTTCATTCTGACCAGCGCAAAAATAACGTACCAACTCGTTGTCGGCCATGTTGCTATATGTTGTCATTACTTTTTAGAGATTGGTTTGAAGTAATGTCTTTTCGATAGGCTTTTACGTTTATGGATGAGTAATTCGCAGTCTGAGCTTTATTCTCGTTTGTGCTCCATGCTGCATTTTTTCTAATGCTGCAAATATAGTACATTTTGTTTTTAATAACAAGATCCTCGTGCAATATTTTATTCCTTTTTTCGTTGAATCTGTTTTTGGGGAGATTGATTAGGAAGGGTGGGGTGTTATGGGCAAAATCAATCTATTATTCATACTTCGGGTTTGACAAAGCGGGCTTTTAGTCCGCCTTTACTATTCAGTCAGGGTGAACGAATTTTGATTTGTTTGTCCTATAATCGTCATCTTTCTGTCTGCCGAACGGCAGTATTAGCTTTACCGGACGGCAGCGGTAGCTCTACCGGACGGCAGTGGTAGCTTTACCGAACGGCAGCGGTAGCTCTACCGGACGGCAGTGGTAGCTCTACCGAACGGCAGCGGTAGCTCTACCGGACGGCAGCGGTAGAGCTATAGATCTTCAAAGACAGAGAAAACGCATTATATTGTATCAGCAACAAGATTAAGCAATTTGTGTAAATAGTTAGGATCCAATGCCGCTCTTGTCATCTTTCTTTTGGGGGATTTGCAAGATGTGTCAAGAGCAAGACATGCCATAGCGGTTTTAACAGCGAGAGAAAAATTGACAGCCGAATTTTCTTTCTTTTTGGAAGCATCTTCATCAAAAGTCATATCCAATGTTCTGTGCAAGCCATTTTCCACTCCCCAGTGGTTTCTTGAAATGTTCAGAAGTTCTTTGGCATCCATTTCCAATGATGAAATGAAGTATCTTTCATATGTGTCACGATCGGCTGTTTGCGTGATAATCACTCCGAATGACTTTACCCATTGCCATTCAGAATAGAGTTCCCCTAAGGCTCTTGGTTCGCCTACTACAATACATTCACGCGAACACCAGTCAAGCCTATTGGAATGCGCGGTTTCCTCGTACCTGTCATTGTTATTTCTTGACCGATACCTTGCAGGCTCCACAGCCGCTTTAACGGCTTCCAACAATGTTCCTTGATTGCCTTTCAAAAAAAAGAAAAAGTTTCCTCCACCCTCTATCACCAGTCTGCATGTCTTTTTCTGACAATGCATGGCATCTGCTGTAACTACGCAACCTTTTATATCAATATCTTCTATCAATTTTTGAACGGCGGGTATTTCATTGCTTTTCTCAGCTATCTCTTCTTGTCCTAGGGATATTCCATCTTGCACGGAGTAAGCGCTTACCATACGTATTGGTTTGTCCTTTTTGGCACCGCACAATTCCTTTCCATCTATGGCAATATGCCGTTTTGAGACATTCTCTTTTATGGGAGATCTGCGCATTGTTAGGGCTTCTTTTATCCAAAACCGGTAGATTCCTTCAAATTTCTTTTGTGATAATCGATTGAAAAAACGGGCAATTGTATCATGGGATGGAGTGCTTTCCATTTTACCAACGTATGTTTCGATAAATTCTTTTCGATATTTGCCATAATCTGCAATATCATTCCATGTCCGATAGCCGCAAAGTATGGCGCATAACGTTATAAATGCTATCGTGCGGCCGCTATGTACTTGACAACGGGCTATACGGCTGTCCTGCTTTTCTATTTCAATTGCAAAATCTATTATATTGGAAACTGAAGCTTCTGTTATGCTCTTTCTGATTGACATTATTTATTTGATGATTAATTAATGATTAATAAATCGACATTCGATACCATTCATGCAGGTAAATTTGTTTTACACTCCTATTTGCTTAATGATATTAATGGATGTAAAGATACAATTTATATTAGAATACATTGCTTACTACACTATATTATTATAATGCGTTTTCTCTGTCTTCAAAGAGAAACGGAATAATATAGGTTTTAGCTTAATAATGAAGCCGTTTGGAATACTTCGTTCGCTGCGTATACATTTCTCTCATTTGTGAGGGGATTTTCCTATCTATTCAAAGAGAGCAAATGCATACCTCGAAGGACTTTCAGTCTGTCCTTCCTAAGTCCGAAAAGGCGTAAAAGTCTTGATAGTCTAGGAACTACTTTCTGCGTTATGCTATATTGTGTGGTATAAAATTGTAATTTTGCAAGAAAACAGAGTTTTTGTCATTAGAAATATTTCAATCACAATTAAACGGATGCTCTTAGCACTTTCCTTTATGTTTTTTTGTGTTTGCATGCCCTCTTCATTAGTCAAACGAATGAAATATACCCCTTATTCCTTTTTCTTGCAAAAATACTTTGAAGGAAGAGTTCAAAAGCTACCCGTTGATGCAGGTTTTTCATGTCCTGTACGTGATGGAAGTTTGTCCCATCGAGGATGTAGTTTTTGCAATGCGGTGAGTTTTTCGCCCAACGTGCATGTACGGTCTTCGGATGTAGAGGCGCAGTTGCAGCGTGGAATGGATTTCTTTAGAAGAAGAACCATCTCGTATGATAATGTAAGCTATTTGGCTTATTTCCAGTCGGGCACGAACACGTATGCTCCGTTATCGGAAATGGCACCTTTGATAGAAGCGGCTCTCGCAGTATTAGGGGTAAGGGGCGTTGTGCTTGCTACGCGGCCTGATTGTCTATCTGGAGAATGGCTTGATTATTTACAATGGTTGTCATCGCGTTGTTTTGTACTCATGGAAATTGGAGTAGAATCTGTTGATAATGAAGTTCTCCGCAGGGTGGGGCGGGGACATACCGTGGAGGATTCTGAGCGAGCTATCCACAGTCTTCGTGAACGGCATCTCCCTATTTGTCTGCATTTTATCCTAGGTTTGCCCCATGAATCACGTGAAGGTATGCTTGCTCAAGCTGCTTTTGCTAACCATAATGGTGTCGACGTGATTAAGCTGCATCAATTACAGATACTGCGTGGCTCGACTATGGCTAAAGAATATCTAGCCTGTCCCGAACGGTTTTATTTATTTCAGATGGATGAATATGTAAGTTTTGTTGCCGATTTCTTAGAACGTCTTAGTCCGACTATTGCGGTAGAACGATTTGTTTCGCAGTCGCCCAGTGATCAGTTGCTTGCTCCACGTTGGGGAGTGAAAAATGATCAAGTGACGCTTGCACTGCAAAAAGAGTTGGATCGAAGAGGCGTAGTGCAAGGTTGTCGTTACTTATGATTTGCTCTCTTCGTTATCTGAATTTATGCCCTTTGTGGTTTGATTATATGTGTCCAACTATGCGGAAGAATAATTCTATTTGAATAGTGAACCGTAGGATGATGGGTTGTAATAAGAAAAGAATGTTGATATACAATGGGAAATAGTGTATTTTATGGTAAAATATCTTTACAATGAAGAATGTTCGGAAAAATATTATCTTTGCAAAACGTAGTGCTATCTGTGTTCAAAAATAAAGATCTAATAGATAATTCTGAGTTATACGAACACAGATATAACAGATCTAACAGATAATTCTCTATCTGTGTTATCTGTGCTATCTGTGTTCAAAAATAGATAATTCTCTATCCGTGTTACTTGTGTAGTTTGTATTCGGAAAATAGACATAGATGTATAGTATCCGTGTTATCTGTGCTATCTGTGTTCAAAAATTCAGTTTCACCCCACCTTTTTCCAGTTTATTATTTACCTTTGTGCCTATCATGAGCACGAACAAAGAACATATCGCAAAAGCCGACCGCAGCTATTACAAGCTGATGAAGCCCGAGAAAGCCTACGAGATATACGTCAAAATTCTCGACAAGCTGATGAAGAACAAACTTTATCGCGACCCTTCCTACCTCTCGGCTCAGCTCTCAAAAGATTTGCAAATTCCACCACGCTATATTACCACGGCCGTGGCTGTATGTACGGGCGACAACTATCGTGCGCTCGTCAATAGCATGCGACTTCGCGATGCTTGTAATATGCTCTCACAAGCTCGCTATGCCGACACTTCGGCCGAAGACATCGGGCTACTTTCAGGTTTTGCAAGCCGACAAGCTTTCTACCAAGCTTTCAACCGAGCCTACCACTGCACACCCTCTGAATATCGCAGTCAACAACTGCAAGGAACCAAAGAAAAAGAGGCTGAGCAATAACTATAAGCTATTGACCTGTAAGTAAGCTCTACGTTTACATCACAAGGCAGTACACTCCTTTTTACATTAGCAAATTCATTCCGCATGCTCACTCACCAAGAACAGAAACAAATCACCCAACTAGTCCGCCACTGGGTAGTACCCGCTATCGGCTGCACCGAACCCATCTGCGTAGCATTAGCCACTGCCCGCGCAGCACAAGAATTAACAACGTGTCCCACACACATCACGGCACGTTTGAGTGCAAACATTCTAAAAAATGCGATGGGAGTAGGCATTCCCGGCACGGGGATGGTGGGTCTGCCCATTGCCATTGCACTTGGCGCATTAGCAGGCGATGCGAGCAAAGGGCTAGAAGTGCTTGGCAAATGCACACCTGATGATGTGGAACGCGGCAAAGCTTTTATTGCCGAAGAACGCATCAGAATCAGTCTTGCCGAGGATACCCCAGAAAAACTCTTTGTGGATGTAACGGCCGAGGATGCCAAAGGACATCATGCACGTGTAGTGATTGCTAGGGAACATACCCACTTCGTCAGTATAGAACGCGATGGTAAACTCATCGAAGCCCATCCGCTGCAAAATACCTCTTGTGCCTCCACCACAGGAAGCGATAAACCACTACAACTCTGTTTGAAAAAAGTATGGGAGTATGCCACTACAATGCCCCTTGCCGACATTGAATTTATCAATGAAGCCGCACACCTCAATATGGCCGCAGCCGATCGTTCACTACGGGGCAACTATGGCCACTGCTTAGGAAAGGTACTAAGCCGTCCGCTCGGACGGGGCATTATGGGCGAGAGCATCTTCTCGCACATTCTATCATCTACGTCGTGTGCTTGCGATGCCCGCATGGCAGGAGCCATGATTCCCGTTATGAGCAATTCTGGCTCGGGCAATCAAGGAATCTGCGCTACTAACCCCGTAGTGGTATTTGCTCGGGAAAACCACAATACACCTGAAGAACTCACTCGTGCACTTATGCTCTCCCACCTCACCGCCATCTATATCAAGCAGAGTCTAGGCACACTTTCCGCCCTCTGCGGATGCGTAGTAGCTGCTACAGGCTCAAGCTGCGGCATCACCTTCCTAATGGGAGGCAACTACGAGCAAGTGACCTATGCCGTAAAAAATATGATAGCCAATCTCACGGGGATGATATGCGATGGTGCCAAGCCAAGTTGCGCACTAAAACTTACCACGGGAGTAAGTACAGCAGTACTTTCGGCTATGCTAGCCATGCAAGGCAATTGTGTAAGTAGTGTTGAAGGCATTATAGATAACGATGTAGACCAAAGCATTCGTAACCTCGTAAGCATCGGTGCGGGAGCAATGAACGAGACCGACCGCTGCGTGCTCGATATCATGACACACAAAGGATAAAAGAGCACTCTCTACTCAAGCAACATCTTGGATTGCCCACATGAGTATGCGTGATGTCCTGTAAGAACAAAAGTCTGATGAAGCTCTTTTACCTAGTCAACGCGAAGACACTGCCTTCCTTCGGGGCACGCAAATTCTTCTCTCTGTGTAGATAAAATCCTCTCCTTGCGAACGGATGAATACATAAAGCTTCGAACGAACCAAACTGAGACTGAGGAAAGAGAAGTGATAGAAAAGGTGCAATTAAACAATCCAATCAACTTTTTACGACCTCTTAGACTGCACCTCTGCAATAAAAATAAAAGTCTTTCGCCTTTCATTTTGTATTGCGCTCGGTTTGCACTATCTTTGCACTCAAAACAATAAAATTACAACGAATGAACGTTTTAGAACTCAGCGAACAAGAAATACAGCGCCGCAACTCCCTCGAAGAACTGCGCAAATTGGGCATCAACCCCTACCCTGCTGCCGAATACAAAGTAGACGCTTACAGCGATGATATTAAGAGCAACTTCAACGAAGAAGAAAAGCGCGAAGTGTGCATTGCCGGACGTCTGATGGGTAAGCGCATCATGGGTAAGGCAAGCTTTGCTGAACTGATGGACTCTAAGGGACGTATCCAAGTATACATTACCCGCGATGACATTTGCCCGGATGAAGATAAGACTTTCTACAACACTGTATTCAAGAAACTGCTCGATTTGGGCGACTTTATCGGTGTGAAAGGATTCGTATTCCGCACACAGACAGGCGAAATTTCTGTTCATGCTCAAGAGATTGTATTTCTTTCTAAGAGTCTCAAGCCTCTGCCCGTAGTAAAGGAGAAGGATGGCGTAACCTACGATGCTTTCAACGATCCTGAACTTCGCTATCGTCAGCGCTACGTTGACCTTTTGGTCAATCCCGGAGTGAAAGACATTTTCATGAAGCGTACACAAGTAATCAAGACGATGCGCGAATACTTCGACGAGAATGGCTATACTGAGGTGGAAACACCCATCTTGCAACCCATTCCTGGCGGTGCAAGTGCGCGTCCGTTCATCACCCACCACAACTCACTTGATATTGATCTCTATCTACGCATTGCCACAGAGCTATATCTGAAACGCTTAATTGTAGGCGGATTCGAGGGCGTATACGAGATTGGTAAGAATTTCCGCAACGAGGGTATGGACCGCAGTCACAATCCTGAGTTTACTTGTATGGAGCTCTACGTGCAGTATAAGGACTACAACTGGATGATGTCGTTCACCGAAAAGCTATTGGAGCGCATCTGCGTGGCAGTAAATGGTAAGCCCGAAAGCGTGGTCGACGGAAAGACCATTAGCTTCAAAGCTCCCTTCCGCCGCTTGCCTATCCTCGAAGCTATCAAGGAGAAGACGGGCTACGACCTTAATGGAAAGACTGAAGACGAAATTCGCGACATTTGCAAGAAGCTCAATATGGAAATTGACGACACAATGGGCAAGGGCAAACTCATCGATGAAATTTTCGGAGAATTCTGTGAAGGCACTTATATTCAGCCTACGTTCATCACCGATTACCCCATTGAGATGTCGCCGCTTACAAAAAAACACCGCGACAATCCGAACCTTACAGAACGCTTTGAGTTGATGGTAAACGGCAAGGAACTTGCCAATGCTTACTCTGAGCTCAACGATCCCATTGACCAAGAAGAACGATTCCAAGACCAGCTCCGCCTCTCTGAAAAAGGCGACGACGAAGCCATGTTTATCGACCAAGACTTCCTACGCGCTTTGCAATATGGCATGCCTCCCACCTCGGGTATCGGCATCGGAATCGATCGTTTGGTTATGCTCATGACAGGTCAGACACAGATTCAAGAAGTACTCTTCTTCCCCCAAATGCGTCCTGAAAAGAAAGCCCCTCGCGACAAGGCCGACAAATACGTGGCTGCTGGCATTGCAGAAGAACTCGTGCCCGTGCTACAGAAGGTGGGCTACTACCTCGTGAGCGACCTCAAGGACGTGAAAGCACAGAAAATCCAACAGCAAATAGGCGAAGTGATTAAAAAGTACAAACTCAATATCACCAAGCCTAGCGTGCAAGACATCGAAGGTTGGAACATTCTCTAAGTTTAAATATGCTTGCTTAATCCCCCAATAGCATATTCCCCCGTGTCATACGATTTAGGAAACATAGCAGTAATGGGAAGTGGCTCATGGGCCACAGCCATAGCAAAGATGCTACTTGAAAAAGTGGAGCATCTGCATTGGTATATCCGTAGACAAGACGCCATCGACGACTTTATACGTACGGAGCATAATCCCTCTTACCTCACAAGCGTACACTTCGACACCTCACGCATCACCTTCTCGACCGACATCAATGAGATAGTGCGCTCATGCCGTACGCTCGTGTTCGTTACGCCATCACCCTATCTCAAGAACCACCTACGCAAACTCAAGGTAAAGCTCCACGACAAATTCATCATCACGGCCATCAAAGGTATCGTACCTGATGAAAACTTGGTGTGCTCTGAGTTCTTCCGCCAAGTATACAATGTGCCCGACGACAATCTTGCCGTACTCGGCGGACCGAGCCATGCGGAGGAAGTTGCCTTGGGCAGACTTACCTATCTCACGGTGGGGTGTGTTGATAATGATAAGGCACAAGCTTTTGCCGAAACGTTGGCATCAAGTTATGTGAAGACCAAGACTTCGTGCGACGTGATAGGAATCGAATATGCCTCTGTGCTCAAAAATGTCTATGCCATCGCAGCTGGAATCTGTAACGGATTGAAATATGGCGACAATTTCCAAAGCGTACTCATGTCCAATGCCGTACAAGAGATGAATCGCTTTCTGAGAGCCGTCTATCCCATTGACCGACAGATTTACGATAGCGTCTACTTGGGCGATCTTCTCGTGACAGGCTACTCCAACTTCTCACGCAATCGCGTATTCGGCACCATGATAGGTAAAGGATATAGTGTGAAATCGGCACAAATCGAGATGGAAATGATAGCAGAAGGCTACTACGGCACAAAATGCATGAAGGGCATCAACCGCCTTTACCATGTCAACATGCCCATCCTCGATGCCGTGTACAACATCCTCTACGAACGCATCTCGCCCACCATCGAGATTAAGTTGCTCACCGACTCGTTTAGGTAGACACCACTCAAGATTAAGCATCGAAAATACCCATAACATAGAAACTGATCCATAGCCAAAGCGACCTTGCAACACAAAGATGCAGCGTCGCTTTGGTTCTTCATTTTCACCGCAATGATTCCTAGCCGCATCAAAAAGCACCAAAATCATGCGAAAAGCACTATTTTGTAAGTAAAAACTTGGCGAAGCCCAATAAAAAGAAGTAATTTTGCAAGCAAAATCAAGACTTATTACGCAACAAACAAGAAATCAATATGTCCTCTACAAAGAAAATTAAGACCGCACTGGTATCCGTATTCCATAAAGACGGCCTCGAAGCCCTCTTGGCCAAGTTGCACGAAGAAGGCGTTCAGTTCCTTTCAACTGGTGGTACACAGAAGTTTATTGAATCTTTGGGCTACCCCTGCCAAAAGGTTGAAGACGTAACCACCTATCCCTCCATCTTGGGCGGACGCGTCAAGACACTTCACCCCAAAATATTCGGAGGCATTCTCGGACGCCGCGAACTAGAAGAGGACCAGAAGCAGATGTCTCAATATGAGATTCCTGAAATTGACCTCGTTATCGTAGACCTCTATCCCTTCGAGCAAACCGTAGCAAGCGGTGCAAGCGAAGCAGACATTATTGAAAAAATCGACATAGGTGGCATTTCACTCATCCGCGCTGGAGCAAAGAACTTCAAGGACGTGGTGATTGTACCCTCAAAAGCTCAATACAAGCCCTTGCTCGACATCATCACCAAGAACGGAGCACAAACAGAACTCGAGGAGCGTCGTTGGTTTGCTACTCAAGCTTTCGGTGTAAGCAGCCACTACGACACAGCTATCCACAACTGGTTTGAAAAATAATTAGCACAATTATTATATGGGATTCTTTTCTAAGTTCTTCTCCTTTACACAAGAGTTGGCTATCGACCTCGGTACAGCCAACACCATCATCATAGCCGATGGCGAAATTGCCGTCAACGAGCCTTCGGTGGTGGCACTCGACGCACACTCTGAGAAAATGATTGCTGTGGGCGAAGAGGCGAAACGCATGTATGAGAAGACGAACAACCAAATACGAGTGATCCGTCCCCTACGAGATGGCGTCATTGCCGACTTCAACGCTTGCGAGCAAATGATGCGCGGACTCATTAAGAAAGTTCACTCTGGCAAACGACTGTTCTCTCCCTCACTTCGCATGGTCATCGGCGTACCAAGTGGTTCTACCGAAGTAGAGCTTCGCGCTGTGCGCGATTCTGCCGAACATGCTGGCGGACGCGATGTATTCTTGCTCTATGAGCCTATGGCCGCAGCCATTGGTATAGGCATTGATGTTAACGCTCCTGAGGGAAACATGATTGTAGATATAGGCGGTGGCACGACGGAGATTGCCGTAATCTCACTCGGCGGTATCGTATCTAACAACTCTATTAAGATGGCTGGTGACGACTTCACTAGCGACATACAAGAGTATATGAGCCGACAGCACAACGTGCGCGTGAGTGAGCGCATGGCCGAACGCATTAAGCACAATGTAGGTGCAGCACTGACTGACCTTCCCAACCCGCCCGAAGACTACCTCATCCATGGTCCTAATCGTATCACCACGATGCCTATGGAGGTGCCTGTATGCTATCAAGAGATAGCCCACTGCCTCGAGACTTCAATTGCTAGAATTGAGCAAGCCGTAGTCAACGCCCTAGCAAATACGCCTCCCGAGCTCTATGCCGACATTGTGAAAAATGGTATTTATCTCACAGGTGGTGGTGCATTGCTTCGCGGCCTTGACAAGCGCTTGAGCGACAAAATCAACATTCCCTTCCATGTGGCAGAAGATCCATTGCTCTGCGTAGCAAAGGGTACGGGCATTGCTCTGAAAAATGTGGAAAACTTCACTTTCCTGATGAGATAATTCATCGCTCCATTTCCATTTTTCCATTGCTCCACAAAGATTTCCCTATGCTTTAATGCGAAAGTTTCTTAGCGCATTGCTAACGAAGTTATCTACCGATTTCGTTTTTCGCACATAGCATAATTCCGCTGGAGCCATACATCCTTATATACAAGGCATTTTCGCGGCCACCCCTCCCTTCTCATTGCATGGGGGAAGGGTGGCCGCGAAGTTACATAAAGAGGCGAACTCCTCAACAACAGCACTCGGAGCATAACCCTCACGCAGACTCTCTTATGCACAACAACCTCATAGACTTCATACGCAAGTATTGCTACATTTTTCTCTTTATACTGTTTGAGACCATCAGCATGATACTGCTATTCCGATTCAACAGCTACCAAGGAAGCGTGTGGTTTAGCGCAGCTAACTCCGTGGCCGCTGGTATCAATAGCACCTATTCCAACGTGATGAACTTCTTCAACTTGGAACAAATCAATCAAGAACTGACAGCGCAAAACATCGCCCTTCAACGAGAGACCGAGCATTTGCGACAATCGCTCATCACCGCAACCAAAGATACCACCATCACAGAAAAGCTCATGCGCGAAAAGCTTGTGGGCTACAACATGGTACCCGCCACGGTTGTGTCGAATAGCGCAGAACGAAGCAACAACTATCTTGTAATCGACCGTGGTGAGAAAGATGGCATACGTCCAGAGATGGGAGTCGTGGGCGGCGGCGGCGTGGTAGGAATTATCTATCTTACAGGGCCTCACCACTCATTAGTTATTCCCGTAACCAATCGCAAGTCGAGCATCAGTTGCCGTGTACGTGGCCAAAACTATTTTGGCTATTTGCAGTGGGACGGAAGTAGTATGCTCAGTGCTTACGTCGACGACGTGCCACGCTATGCCAAGGTAAAAGTAGGACAAGCTATCGAAACGAGCGGTTACTCTGCCGTGTTTCCACCAGGAATTTTCGTAGGCCGTGTACGTACCATTCGCAACTCTACCGACGGGCAGTCCTATCGTCTAGACGTGACCCTTGGCACGAACTTTGCCAACTTGCGCGACGTACTTGTAGTAACCACTCCCTATAAAGCAGAAATCGATACCTTACAAGTACATGCTCAACAAGCCGATGAAGCATCGCTCAACACGATGGGGTCTTGACCATCACATAGGAACTGAAAAACGATGTTTCCAAGGCATCACTCATAATTTTCCCACATTGAGTTAAGGAGTTTCCGACACAATGCTCACCCAAGCAACAACTCCATAAACCCACATTTCTTTCGAAATTACCATTTATACCAACAACACTAAAAATCGCACAACGTGTTCCAAACCATTATATCACGCATAGGTTGGTTCATTTCTCTAGTACTGCTACAAGCATTGGTGTTCAACCACGTGCATATCTTCGGCTATGCCACTCCTATGCCCTACGTATACTTTCTGCTAATCCTGCCAAGCGACACTCCGCGTTGGCTTTACGTTGTCCTTGGCTTCGCTTTAGGGCTCTGCATCGACATCCTTACCACCACTCCTGGTATAGCCGCGGGAGCTACGTGTCTGTTGGGATTACTCGCCCCTCTCTACCTACGCATTTTTTCGCCGTCCGACAACAACGATGCCTTTATTCCCTCCAAGCGCTCCATGGAATGGAATAGTTTTTCAAAATACATCTTTTTGAGTGTCCTAACCTATTGCATCGTTTTCTTCCTACTCGAAGCTTTCTCTTTCTTCGACTGGCAAATTCTACTCATCAATATAGTGGGTAGCACTTTACTCACTACACTATTTGTTGTGGCAATGGAGCTAATTCGCAACAAGTAGACCTCTTGAATACTTCTTTCCAATACTTTCGTTCAGTTATTCCCCAATCATATAGGTTTTGATGAAGCCCAATAATTTTGAAATACGCAAGTTTGTCATTGGCGGTGTAGCCATCAGCATCATCATTCTTTATATGGTGCGTCTCTTCACCCTACAACTTTGGAGCGACGACTATAAGAAGAATGCCGACTCGAATGCTTTCCGCAAAGACATTCAATACCCCTCGCGTGGTCTTATTCTTGACCGCAAGGGGCGTATTCTTGTATACAACGAACCATCGTACAACATCATGGTTGTGATGAATGACCAGCGAGGAGTAGACACTCTCGACTTTTGTCAGACCATCGGTATCACAAAAGAAGATTACATCAAACGCATGGCCGACATCAAGGATTCAAAGAAAAATCCAGGCTACTCTCGCTATACACCACAACTATTCATGGCACAGATTCCTGCACAGGAATTTTCACTCTTCCGCGAGAAACTGTTCCGTTTTAAGGGATTCAGCGTGGAAAAGCGTTCCACCCGCCAATATAGCAGCGCCATAGGTGCGCACATGCTAGGCGATGTTGGCGAAATCAGCGAAAAAGAACTCGAAGAAGATTCTACCAAATACTACGTATCGGGTGACTATATAGGCAAACTCGGAGTGGAACGAGCCTACGAATCGCAGCTTCGTGGCGTAAAAGGAATGCGCATCATGCTCCGCGACGTTCACGGCCGTACACAAGGTCATTACCAAAATGGGAAATATGATAAACAAGCCCAACCAGGAAAGAATCTCACGCTAGGTATTGACAAAGATTTACAGGAGCTCGCCGAACGCCTGCTTCAAGGAAAACTCGGAGCAATCGTTGCCATTGAGCCAAAGACGGGCGAGATTCTGTGCATGGCCTCCTCACCCACCTACGATCCACGCACCATGACCGGACGCGACCGAGGTAAGAACCACAAAATACTCGGCAACGACCCCATGCGTCCGCTACTCAATCGTGCCATCATGGGTACTTACCCTCCTGGTTCCACATTTAAAATTACGCAAGCACTGACTGGACTGCAAGAAGGATCCATTGATCCGCAAATCAGTTTCCCATGCCACCACGGCTTCAACTACAAGGGTCTCCACGTAGGTTGCCATGGCCATGCCTCGCCCATCAATCTAGTGCCCGCCATTGGCACCTCATGCAACTCTTATTTCTGTTGGAATCTATTCCGCTTACTCAGCAACAAGAGAAAATATGGTAGTGTGCAGAACGCTATGACCACTTGGAAGGACTATATGGTACGCATGGGCTATGGCTACAAACTAGGAATCGACCTTCCTGGCGAGAAACGTGGCATGATTCCTAACGCAGCCTACTATGACAAGGCATACAAGAAATCGTGGAACGGACTCACCGTCATCTCCATCGCTATTGGGCAGGGAGAAGTGACAGCCACACCACTACAGATATGTAATCTTGCCGCTACCGTGGCCAATCGCGGATACTTCATCACTCCTCACGTGGCTCACTCCATACAAGACGGCAAGCTCGACCCCATTTACTATAAAAAACGCTATACGGGCGTAGACAGGAAATGGTACGAATACTGCGTGGCAGGCATGCGTCGAGCTGTACTAGAGGGTACTTGCCGCGGAGCAAACCTCCCAGGCTATGAAGTCTGTGGCAAGACTGGTACTGCACAGAATCGCGGCCACGACCACTCTGCCTTCATGGGTTTCGCCCCTATGAACAATCCACGCATAGCTGTGGCCGTATACGTAGAGAACGGTGGTTTCGGTAATGTATATGGTGTGCCTATCGGTGCGCTGATCATGGAACAATATCTTAACGGAAAACTCTCCGCTTCGTCGGAAATCAAAGCGCAACATTTCCAAAATATGCACATTAAATATGGCGACTATGCACGCTAATGCTTCCTAGCAAAGATTAGAATATTGTCATAACGAAGCTTCCAACATCTTCATAGCAAAGCGAAAGAAAATGATTAACAACAACCAAAGATATCCTCTTTTCAATATTGATTGGGTAGTGCTATGTCTCTATCTTATCTTGTTGGTGTGTGGATGGTTAAGCATCTGCGGTGCGAGTCACGAAATTGGCGACACGAACTTTTTTGATTGGGGCGCACGAACGGGCAAACAAATCGTATGGATTGGTTGCGCCTTTGCCTTAGCCTTCGTCATCATGATGACCGATGATAAGTATTACGACACATTGGCTGGGCTCTTTTATTGGGTGATGATGTTCGTATTACTCATCACACCTTTTATAGCTAAAGATATCAAAGGTTCGCGTTCCTGGGTAAGCCTTGGATTTTGTAACGTGCAACCAGCCGAGTTTGCCAAATGCGCCACAGCGCTTGCCGTGGCGAAACTCATCAATCAGTATGGGTTCAGTCTAAATAATATGCGCAACTTTGCCAAGGCTGCAGGCGTGGTGTTGCTTCCAATGATACTCATCATCATGCAGAAGGAGACAGGATCGGCACTAGTCTATCTTGCATTTTTCCTTATGTTCTATCGCGAGGGAATGTCGGGCTGCATACTTTTCACTGCTGTGGCTGCAGTAGCCTATTTTGTAATAGGCATTCGTTTCAGCAATGTGGAACTTCCTGGAACAAGTTCCTCTGTGGGTGAGTTCGTAGTGCTTACCCTGATATGGATTTTCACCATAGGCATGCTTCGAGTTTATGCCCAACATACGAAATTCGCACGTCAATTCACCATAATTGGCATTGTAGCCATCGTGCTCTCACTTATTGTGTCAGAACTAATCATCCCCTTTGATATTTCTTGGGTATTATTGGTGCTCTGTATATATATGGCAGTCTACTTGGCTTGGCAATCGTTAGGACAACGCGTTAACACCTGCCTGCTCATCGGGTTCTTCACACTGGGCAGCACGGCTTTCCTTTATACGGCCGACTTTGCACTTAATAATGTACTAGAGCCACATCAGCGTGTGAGGATTCAAGTATTGCTAGGCATGAATGAAGACAATCGCGACGCTGGCTACAACGTGAACCAAAGTAAAATCGCTATTGGTTCGGGAGGACTAGAAGGAAAAGGTTTCATGAACGGTACACAGACAAAGCTTAAATATGTGCCCGAACAGGATACCGACTTCATATTCTGCACAGTAGGCGAAGAGCAAGGTTTCCTCGGTTCTGCAGGTGTATTGCTGCTATTCTTATGTATGATACTCCGACTTATCTACCTCTCCGAGCGACAAACGACCACGTTTGGGCGAGTCTACGGCTACTCTGTGCTGAGTATTTTACTCTTCCACGTGTTTATCAATGTGGGTATGGTAATGGGTGTAACGCCCGTGATTGGTATTCCGCTCCCATTTTTCAGTTATGGCGGTTCATCACTATGGGGATTTACGCTCATGCTCTTCATATTCCTGCGCATTGACGCTGGACGCAAGCGCCGCTTCGGCACCAATGAGAATTAACATCGACAGAACCTAACCCTTATATAAAAGTAATGAATAATTTCGCACCCCAAGGCTTCAACAGATGGAAAACGCTTAGCTTCATCCTCCTCTGTATACTGATCGTGATAGGCATTATATATATGAAGCGAACATCAAATGCGCAAAAGTTACTCAACCCTAGTATCTCTTCTGACACTTCTGCACAACAAGTGGCAGTACCAGATACGACAGTCGACCCTGGCACTCTGCCACAAGTGACCGATACCGCACAAGACGCACAACTTCCTGACACCCTGCTTGGCAAGGATAAACGCAATCCCTATGAGGCTGGCTACGATGACGGCTATGCAGCTGGCTGCGATGATGGAGCGGCAAATGCCGACCATGCCACCTACGATGAAACGAACAACTTTGCTCAACCCACTGAAAAGCAGAACTACGTGAGGGGCTACCGCGAAGGGTATGCCAAGGGGTACGATGACGGACGGCAAGGGAAGCAATTTAATATCTGACAGGACATTCATGTAGTATTGTCCCCCATGTCAATACTACATTGAAACGACACCAATACAAAAATGTAACTCCGCATTTTCTCCTCTCAACAAGACCTCTACCAAAGCGGTAAGCACACCTTTCTCTCTATCTTCCCATGAAAAAAATCATATTCCTTTTACTTTTCCTCGTGAGTCTGCATCCAGTCGCAGCGCAACGGAATAGGAATGAAGCTTTTCAGTATGCCACATCTTGGCTCGATCATCACGTGGCAAGTAAACGTATGAAAGAACGTAAATCAGCTTTGAGAGAGGAAGAATTCCATCGAGCCTTTGTTTTTCAGCAAGGGAACACTTTTGTGATTGTGAACAAAGATGAGGAACTCCCTCCCCTCTTGGGATACGGGAGAACACCTTCTTTAAAGCAAACATCTTCCCTCATACAACAAGCGCCAGTTCTCGCAGCCATGCTTAGCCAAGCAACGAAAGAGCAACATACCTATCCTCTACTTGGTACCAACTGGACGCCCGTATCTCCGTTGCTCACCACTGTGCGCCACCAACTTCATCCCTATAATAAATATTGCCCTTACTATAAAGACGATGCGGGCAATCTATCAACCGAGCGCTGCATGGTGGGATGTGTAGCTACTGCCATGGAGCAAATTCTCACCTACTACCGTCGCACCTATACCTTACAAGACACCTTGCGAGGATGGTCGACCGACCACTACACAATACCTAACGTGCTGCCTGGTGAGAGTGTTGATACGCGCCTCATCCTCGACAATTACGACACGACATCGGCCACAGAGAAAGAAGAGGATGCTGTAAGTCGCCTTTCCTACTATCTTGGTGTGGCTTCACACATGAATTACGGATTGAACGCTAGCGGAACAAACACCTCGCGCCTTACAACTCCATTGCGCAAAGCCTTCGGACTGAAAACGGTAAATTATCTCGACAGCTATAAATATGCCCCCTCGGCATGGTGGAACTATCTAGCTCATGAAATCATGGCTCATCGTCCAGTATATTTCTCAGGAAGCATCAGTTCTATGGCGGGGCATGCTTTCGTGCTAGACGGGATAGACGAGGAAGGACTATTCCATGTTAACTGGGGATATGGCGGCAACTACGATGGCTATTTCCGTCTTGACGTACTCTGTACGTCGCAGCCTACCGACGAACGCAAGCAATGGGTCGATGATGGCTATTTCTGCAATCAAGAAGCCATTACGCTCTGTCCCGACGAAGTCACAGACAATCTTCCGCCCGACACGCTTTGCCGCACAGGACACGAAATTGCCATTGATTCATTGTGGCTTGTAGATAGTGCAGAAGACCATTGCCAAACGCGCATCCGCATAGCTCTACATAACACAACGAATCAATCGCTCACCACGTCATTCGCTCTCTTGCTCAACACTTCCACCGATACTGCCCTCATCAAACAAGCTGATTGGTTGGCCTTTACAGGATGCACGCTTTCCCCCTACGAAAGCGACACACTCACCATTCATACCTTGCTCACACACACGGGCGACTGTTTGCTCAGCCTTTCCCCTGATGGTGAACAAATCATCCATACTATTCCCATCCATGTTTCTAAAGGCGGAAGCAGAACATTTCGATGCTCTGAGCCTACGCTCAGTTTCCCCGAAGAGGGCACACTCTGCTTTTCTATGCCCATAGCCAACCCCTCTGTGAGCGAACGCGCTGCCTGGGACTTCACCACCATACTCAGGAACGACACACGTGGAACCGATGTTTCAAAAGTGAGCCACATCTATCTACAACCCCTTCAAGACACCCTCCTTACGCTCCGTTTCTCTAGTCTTCCTCTAGAGTGCCACTACACATTGGAAATATATCGCGGATGGGATCTCATGCAATCAGCTCAATTCTCACTTCCCACCACACCACAAGGAATCTTTGAAGCACCATCTAGCGAGGCTACAACTAACGACGCGGCCAACAGACAAGTGACCACCTTCTACACCCTAGACGGACGACGCATCCCCGCCTCAGCATTGACACATTACCACGGCGTAGCGTTGAAACGCACACCATCATACACGCAAAAACTCATTCTTCCATAACCCTCATTTCCCCAACAGATGCTTAAAAAGTCAAAAATACAAACTCTCCTCGTATCGACCACAGAAAACGGAGAAGACCTCATTCGCACTGCAGCCGTAGGCGGTTGTCTCATAGAAGAGACTGGCGTGATGCTGCGCTATCCCGAGAGCGACAATCATGGTACAGTGACACTCTTACTCACCGATACCCTAGCCGACTTGAAGCGACGCGGCGACATTTCCTCACGCATGACTTTCATCGACGGGAAACTCCTTCCCTGTCCCTACACCACGCCTCAAGGTGAACTCGACTTCAGTCTCTACACCCACGCCCAAAGTTTCACGCTCAATGCCTCGGGCGGGCGATTCCAGGCTCGTTTTACCATGCTTGCTGCCGGCAAGCAAGTAGCCGACAACGTGCTCACAGTGGAATGGAGCTTCGTGGAGTGAACTACACTTGCAAGATAGAAATTCTATAGGTAACACAACACAGACAGGCGATGAACGAGTAGCTCTTCTAGCAGAGCGTGTTCGTTCATCGCCTGTCCGTGAATGTACATTTCTTAGCGAATCGTGGGCTACTTAGTGCTTCTTAATCCAATCAACAATCCATGCGCCTACTTCCTTGGTACCATATTTTTCACCACCTTTCACTTGTATTTCAGGAGTGCGCACGTTGCTATCAAGACTAGCATCAACAGCAGCACGAATTAAACGTCCCTCTTCCATGAGATTGAAATATTCAAAGAGCATAGCAACGGAGAGTATCTGTGCCAAAGGGTTGGCAATATTCAATCCCTTAGCCTGCGGCCACGAGCCATGAATCGGTTCAAACACGGGAGTACTCTCTCCCGTAGAAGCAGAGGGGAGGAGGCCCATAGACCCTGTGATGCACGAACCCTCATCAGTAAGGATATCTCCAAAAGTATTTTCAGTGACCATTACATCGAAAAAGGTCGGCTCTTGAATCATACGCATTGAAGCATTATCTACGTACATGAAGTCGGTCGTAATGTCGGGATACTGCGGAGCCATTTCCTGAGCCACCTTGCGCCACAAGCGCGACGATGCCAACACGTTGGCCTTGTCCACCACGGTGAGGTGTTTGCGTCGACGTCCCGCATATTCATAAGCCACCTTGAGGATGCGTTCCACTTCGTGACGTGAATAAGCATTCGTATCATAGGCATAGTCGTCACCCTCCTTCTTCTCACCGAAATACATACCTCCCGTAAGTTCACGGATGCACACGAAGTCGGCACCACGCACGAGCTCGTCTTTCAAGGGAGATTTATGAATCAAGCAGTCAAACGTCTGCACGGGACGGATGTTAGCAAAAAGTCCCAACTTCTTACGCATGGCGAGCAATCCCTGTTCGGGGCGCACCTTAGCATTGGGATTATTGTCGAACTTAGGGTCGCCCACAGAGGAGAACAACACGGCGTCGGCCTCCTTGCAAGCCTCGTAAGTTTCTTCAGGGAAAGGATCGCCCACGGCATCAATTGCTGCAGCGCCCACGAGAGCCTGCTTGTAAGTTACTTCGTGTCCAAACTTCTGACATACGGCAGTCATCACTGCCACACCCTGTTCGGATATTTCAGGACCGATGCCATCACCGGCCAATACAGCTATGTTCAGTTTCATACGTTTCTATCTTATCTTTATTGTTTACTAAAAAGTCAATGTCGTCGAGTCCATTCTCAAGACAATATTTCTTATAGCCATTGATATCGAATTGTTCACTTTCTCCAGTAGCTTCGTTAGTAATAGTCTGGTTGGGCAAGTCCACCTTTACCTTCATCTTAGGATTGGCCTTGATGCTACTAAAGAGGGAAGCGAGAAAATTCTCACTCACCACCACGGGCAACACAAAATTGTTAAGTTCATTCTGCTTATGAATATCGGCAAAGAAGGAACTCACCACAACTCGAAATCCATAGCCAGCAATAGCCCACGCCGCGTGTTCTCTACTCGAACCACAACCAAAGTTCTTGCCAGCCACGAGCACCTCACCACTATAAGTGGGATCGTTGAGCACAAAGTCTTTTTTTGTACCATCGGGGTTGTAGCGCCAATCGCGGAAGAGGTTGTCGCCAAAACCTTCCTTATCTGTGGCCTTGAGGAAACGAGCGGGTATGATTTGATCCGTGTCCACATTCTCTAGGGGAAGGGGCACACAGCAACTTTCTATGATATTGAATTTCTGTCTCATCTTCACAAAGTTTGAAGTTTTGAGGTTATAAGGTTCTAAGTTATAAAGGAGCCTTTTACTCAGCATTTTTCCTTACATCAACTCTCTCGGATCAGTGATAACCCCCGTCACGGCAGCAGCAGCAGCCACAAGGGGAGAAGCCAAGCAAGTGCGAGCGCCGGGGCCTTGACGTCCCTCGAAGTTACGGTTCGAGGTAGATACGCAGAGTTTTCCCGCGGGAATTTTATCATCATTCATGGCTAAGCAAGCAGAGCATCCTGGTTGACGAATTTCAAAGCCTGCCTCCATCAATATTTTATCTATTCCTTCGGCTTCAATCTGGCGCATTACGGGCCACGAACCTGGCACGAGCCAAGCAGTCAGACCTGTGGCCTTCTTTCGTCCCTTAACAATAGATGCAAAAGCGCGGAAATCCTCTATGCGGCCATTGGTGCAAGCACCGAGAAACACGTAATCTACTTTTTTCCCAATCATCTGCTCACCTTCAGCAAACTGCATATAGGCTAGTGCTTTTTTGTCCGATTCGGTCTGCGCAGCAGGAATTTGCTTCGTGATGCCAATGCCCATACCCGGATTGGTGCCATAGGTAATCATGGGCTCTATGTCGGCAGCGTCGAAGGTCACTTCCTTGTCGAACACGGCATCATCGTCCGTGCGGAGCTTCTTCCACTCCTCTACGGCCTTACCCCAATCCTCGTCCTTCGGGGCAAAGGGTCTGCCCTTGATATACTCGAATGTCACCTCGTCGGGGGCTACCAATCCACCGCGAGCACCCATCTCGATAGAGAGGTTGCACAGCGTGAGTCGTCCCTCCATAGAGAGTGAACGAATGGCAGAACCGGCGTACTCCACGAAGTAGCCCGTGGCACCGCTTGTAGTGATCTGGCTCATCAGGTAGAGCGCCACATCCTTAGCCGTAACGCCCTGTCCGAGCTGTCCTTCCACATTGATGCGCATAGCCTTAGGTTTGGCTTGGAGAATACACTGCGAAGCCATAACCATCTCTACTTCCGATGTGCCGATTCCGAAGGCGATAGCGCCCATAGCACCATGGGTAGAAGTGTGGGAATCGCCACAGACGATGGTCATGCCAGGGAGTGAAAGTCCTTGTTCGGGGCCTACTACGTGGATGATACCATTGTTGGGATGCATCATGCCCCAATAGCTCAGTCCGAAGTCGTAAGCATTCTGTGTGAGCGTATCTACCTGCTTACGCGATACGGGGTCGGCTATAGGTTTGTCTTGATCGTGCGTCGGTGTGTTGTGATCGGGCATACAGAATATCTGCTTCGGACGGAAGCATTGCAACCCGCGCTGACGCAATCCAGCGAAAGCCTGTGGACTCGTCACCTCATGAGCATAGAGGCGATCTATATAAAGTTGGTCAGGACCATCGTCAACGTGTTGCACCACGTGGCTGTCCCATATTTTAGAAAAGAGTGTTGGCATAGCATTATGTAGCTTGGAGTTTTAAGGTTATGAGGCTATAACGAAAGTTTAATAGTGGTTGATGGTAACTTTATAACCTCAAACCATTAAACTCCAAACTCCACTCATAACCTCAAAACTTTAAACTAACTTTTAGTGTTTAAAACTATTGATTGCGTCGATATAGGCCTCTACGCTGGCTGCCACGATGTCGGTATTGGCACCGAATCCGTAGTATACGGAGCCATCGTATTCCACCTGCATGTGCACCTTACCCACATCGTCCGAACCCTTATTGATGGCCTGGATAGTAAACTCCTTGAGCGTCATCTTACGCTTGATGATGTCCTTCACAGCGTTGATGGCAGCATCCACGGGGCCATTGCCTTCAGCTGCAGCGCGGAACTTTTCTCCAGCAATATCAAGGATAATGGCAGCTACGGGGCGTACACCATGTCCTGAAGTCACTTGCAAATAGTCAAGTTTGATGCTGTGAGAGGCTGAACGCTCTGCTCCAGCAAGCACAAGAATATCGTCATCGGTTACCTCTTTCTTCTTGTCAGCCAAGAGGAGGAATTGCTGATAGATTGCGTTGAGTTTCTCGTCGTTCACTTCCACTCCAAGCACCTCTAAACGATGTTTTAGTGCGGCATGTCCCGAACGTGCGGTGAGGATGATAGAGTTGTCATCGATACCCACATCCTTGGGATTGATAATCTCGTAAGTCTCTACATTCTTGAGCACGCCATCTTGGTGTATACCGCTAGAGTGAGCAAATGCGTTACGTCCCACAATGGCTTTATTGGCTTGCACAGGCATGTTCATAAGCGAACTTACCATACGCGAGGTGGCTGCAATCTTCTGCGTATTGATATTCGTGTCAATATTGAGGTGGTGACACTTGAGAATCATAGCAATCTCTTCTTCAGCGGTGTTGCCCGCACGCTCGCCAATACCATTGATAGTCACCTCCACTTGGCGTGCACCGTTGAGCACGCCCTCGAGCGTACAAGCTGTAGCCATACCAAGGTCGTTGTGGCAGTGGGTGGAAAGAATGGCTTTGTCCACTCCATCGACATGCTCCATGAGATACTTAATCTTCTCGCCATACTCATGGGGAAGGCAATAGCCAGTGGTATCAGGAATGTTCACCACGGTGGCGCCGGCTTTAATCACAGCCTCTACCACGCGAGCCAAGTACTCATTGTCCGTACGGCCTGCGTCTTCAGCATAGAATTCTACGTCTTCCACGTAGCGCTTGGCATACTTCACGGCGGCTACAGCACGCTCGATGATTTCCTCACGGGTGGAGTTGAACTTATACTTGATATGACTATCGCTTGTGCCGATACCCGTATGAATGCGCTTGTGCTTGGCATACTTTAGTGCTTCTGCAGCGCAGTCGATGTCCTTCTCTACGGCACGTGTTAGTGCGCAGATGGTGGGCCAAGTCACTGCCTTAGATATTTCAATGACTGAATTGAAGTCGCCCGGACTCGAGATGGGGAATCCTGCTTCAATGACGTCTACGCCCAACTGCTCGAGTTGTTTGGCCACTTGAATCTTCTCTACCGTGTTGAGTTGGCAACCGGGCACCTGCTCGCCATCGCGGAGCGTGGTGTCGAAAATGTAAAGTCTGTCGCTCATATCGTATTTGTTTTTTTCTTTGTTCCTTTGTTTGTAGTAATAAAAAATCCTCACTTGCGCTCTATGCGGAAGTGAGGATTTATGCGTGTATAGGCGTACAACCTATGCCATGTGGCATCTGTGTGCCTTAATCGTCAAGACACGTCTCTCACTCCCGCGTACCTAACGTACGCAAGCTAAGCAAATTGCGAAGTCGGAAGTAAGATGTGTAAGCCATGTATTGTATCGTTTTGTGAGGGCAAAGTTATAAATTTAAAACAAATTGCAAGTATTTTTTCTATAAAAAATAATAGAAAGTAAGATTTTGGTCGGAAAATATTATTCTTTGAGTACGAGAGTTGTTCTGTTAGGAGCCTGACCATTAGTCTAAAAAGTGTCCTTCTATCTTCTTATCACATGACTAATGACTAACCTGTAAGTCTACAGTACATTCTTTTTGCTCAATAGAAAGGCGCATCATAAATTGGGAAGCGAACAAGAAAAAGCAGGAGCGGAGCAAGCATGTAAGCGCACAAATAAAAAAATAAGCGTAACTTTGCCCCCCAATAGTAACGACAAAGAGATACGAAAACCCAATGCTACTTAATTTTTTCCTTACGTGCAACAAGATTGGAGCGCTCACCTTAGGCGGTGGTTATGCCATGATACAGGTGATGGAACGCGAATTTGTGGACAAGAATCACTGGCTCAACAAACAGGAATTTATGGACATTCTCATCGTGGCACAAGCCACTCCGGGCATTTTCGCCATCGACATGGCAAGCCACATCGGTTACAAGGCTCGCGGCGTGTGGGGAGGCATCGTGGGAGCGCTTGGCATTGCCCTCCCCTCCATCATTGCCATTACGCTGATTGCAATGTTCTTCCACTCCTTTAAGGATAATGCTTACGTAATGAAATTTTTCGCCACAGTACGCCCTGCCGTAGTAGCCTTAATCGCTGTTCCTTGTTTCAACATGGCCAAGACTGCAAAAATCAATCGACGCACACTGTGGATACCCATCCTAACTTGTCTGCTCATCTCTTTTTGCGGTGTGTCGCCCATCCTCATCATCGTAGCTGCGGGCATTGGCGGATACTTGTGGGGAAGGATGAAGCAGAATACCAATGAAGGAACAAAGGATAACAAGTAATCATGCTAACACAACGGATTATACTTAGTTAAGGAACAGGCTTCCTTTACACGTTAGCCCAACGGCCTAATAGCCTTATTACCCTCTAACAAACCATATACACACATGATATTTCTCAAACTATTCCTTATATTTACAAAGATAGGCACCTTCAACTTTGGCGGTGGCTATGCCATGCTTTCGCTCATCCACAATGAAGTGGTGATTAAGAACCAGTGGCTCACGAATGCAGAATTTACCGACATTGTGGCTATCAGCCAATCTACTCCTGGCCCTATCGGTATCAATGCAGCCACCTACGTAGGCTATACTTCTGTGCTCCACGATGGTTATCCTGTATGGGCGGCCGTGCTGGGTGCAGCATTGGCTTCGCTCTCCATCATGTGGTTGCCATTTATCATTATGATAGCCATTAGCCACTATTTGCTCAAGCACAAAGATTCGCCCCTAGTGAGCAATATCTTCGCTGGCCTGCGTCCTGCCATCATTGGCTTGATAGCCGCTGCTGCCGTATTGCTCATGTCAAAGGAAAACTTTGGTTCACCACAAGACAATCCCTGGACTTTTGCCTTGAACGTGTGCATTTTCATTGCTGCCTTTGCCTTAACAAAATGGCGCAAGGCCAACCCTATACTAGTAATGCTAGTGGCAGGAGCAATAGGACTTGCTATTTACTAATGTAGGGCGGATTTTTAGATACAAGGGAACCTAGCTATCTTGCGAGAGATTCTGCTTGTTGTCTGAAATTCTTTTTGCAACAATCCTGTATATCATAATAATACGTACAACATTATTGTTGCATTATCTTAGAAATATTCGTACCTTTACACACGAAAATATTATCTATTCATTACAAAATTTCTCTAAAACTATGAACTCGTTGAAAAGAGTATGCTTGATGTGGCTCTGCGCCTTAGCAGTACAAGTGACTGCGTGGGCTCAACAGGTGCAAGTGTCGCCTGTACCACAATCAGTGAATTGGGGCGAAAAGGCTTTTGCTTCGGCTGGGGCGAAATTCGCTATTAAAAAAGCAGCTACAACAGATGCTTATGCTGTGGCCTTGCTGCAAGAAAAACTCACACAGGCCAATGATGGCATTAGCCTGACAATAGGCAAAAAGGGAGAAGAAACAGTGAGCGCCGTTGAAGCCAACATTCCTTCAACGGCTGAAGGTTACTATCTGAAAGTAGCAGCCGACGGCATCGTAGTGGCTGGTACGGACGATGCGGGTACTTACTACGGCGTGCAAACTCTCCTACAAATTTTGGCACAGCCTAACGTGATGAGCGTTGAAATTAAGGACTATCCAGCTTGCGCCCAGCGTGGTGTGATCGAAGGTTTCTACGGAAACCCTTGGAGCGATGCCGACCGTAAGAGTCAATTCGACTTCTATGGTAAGAACAAGCTGAATATCTACGTGTATGGTCCCAAAGACGACCCTTACCATCGCGAAAAGTGGAGAGAAAACTACCCTGATGATAAAGCTGCCGTTATTCGCAGTTTGGCCGAAGCAGCTAAGAAGAACCACGTATCGTTTGTGTGGGCTATCCACACGGGTGGCTCTATCAATAACAGCGAAAGCGATTTCAAAGCCGTTGTGAATAAGTTGGAACACGTTTACTCTCTCGGTGTGCGCAACTTCTCTATCTTCTTCGACGACTTTGGTGGTGCCGATGCTAACCTGCAAGTGGCTGAATGCAACTATGTGTGGAAAAACTTTATTATGAAGCACGACGATTTGAATAAGTTGTCTATGTGTCCTACAAAGTATAATGCAGCTTATGCTAGTTGGAACAAGAACGATGCCTATTTGCGCGGCTTGGGCAAAGGCTTGCATAAGGGCATTGAGGTAATGTGGACAGGTGATGGCGTGGCCGATATGATCAACCAAAGCGATTTGGACTTTTTCAAAACAGCCACCAACGGCCTTGCTCCCTTTATTTGGCTCAACTACCCTGTAAACGACTATTGCATTGGTCACATGCTTATGGGCAAGTTCTACGGAAACGATCAGGGCGACAATGCTTTTGGTAGCAAGATGACCGCCTTCACTAGCAACCCGATGGAGTATGCAGAAGCATCGAAGGTAGCTCTTTATGGCGTAGCCGATTACTCATGGAACATGAAAGACTACAACCCCGAGGCCAACTGGGAACGTGCTATTAAGTATCTGATGCCCAACAACACCGAAGCTTTCCACGTGTTCTGTGAGCACAACGTCGATCTCGGTACGACCGTACATGGTCTGCGTCGCGAGGGAGAAAGTCCTAACTTTAATGTCAACGGCACTCGCGAGGAGCAAAAGGCACAGTACGACCTAATGGTAACATCGGCCGATGCACTGCTTGCCGACACTTACAACCCCGCACTCATCACCGAAATCACACCATGGTTGCTGAAAATGAAGTATATGGGGCAGCGCGGACAAAAGATGGTGGAAATGTGGAATAACCTTGAGCAAAACGATGCAGAGAGTTTCCTTCAAAACTATCGTGACATCCAAGCAATCTCTGACAAGGAAGATGCACTTATTTCACGCAACTTTGAAGGCACCATTAAGAGCGCTAAGCCCGTGGTAGCGAGCCAAAAGGTGGAGCCCTTCTTAAAAAAGCAACTGAATGAATTGGTTTCTGCTTACAAGGCGAAATTCACTGAAGGTTGGGAGAACTTCCCCGCACAAGTGCTCGAAACAGGTACCTATTACATTAAGTACAATGGCAAATACCTTTACGACAAAAATGCTTCGGCTGACCGCACAGGCGACTCCCCCATCTGGGCCGACGAAATTGACGATGCTCAGCCGCAAAAGTGCGAATGGAATATTAGTCTTGACACCAACACTGGCCGTTACAAGATAACCAATGCACAAGATGGACGCTACGTTAACGAAAACGGCAATTTCTGGGCTGACAAGACTAGAAACCCCTACGATGCCGATTGGCACAGCTACACCATTTACCGTGTAAATGGAAAGTACGCCATTCAAACGACCTCGAAGGTTGGAAACAAGTTCATGGGCGCCAACAACACTAAAATCATCAAGGTAGACACCCCGTTGAGCAAGGACAAAAACAACAACCCCATCCTTAACGTCAACGATGCCATCTTCGAAATTATCCCTATTAAGGGAAATGACACGGAACACCCCATTATCGAAAGCGGTAAGAGTTACTACATCAAAAACGCGGAAGGTAACTACCTCACCACAACCTCTGCTCTCACTGCTTTGAGTCGCCCAACATTCAAAGCAAAGGCCACTAATAGTAATGCGCTCAAATATCAGAAGTGGATTTTCAGCATCGACGAAACCACTGGTAGATGGAAGATTGCCTACAATAGCAGCAAATTCCTTGACGAAGAAGGCCGTATCAACCAAAACGCATATTATTCCGATTGGAACTCTTTAATCTTGAGCGAAATTGGTGGCAAATGGGCCATGCAAAGTGTGACACCGAATGCTGCACCGCGTGTGTGGGGCATTACTACACAAAACAACATCAACTATGCTAATGCCGAACTGAAAGATTGCTATGTATTCAGCATTGTGGATGTTGATACTGACGATGCGCAAACAGGTGTAAGCTCCGTGTTCGTTGAAAATGCAGCAGGCGATAATCAATGCTTCTACGACCTTTCAGGACGCAAAGTAACGAAGCCCCTAAAGCACGGCGTTTACATTAAGAATGGTAAAAAAGTAATGAAGTAAATCGTCAAGATTTCTTAGTTGACCCAATCACAAACTACTCAAAAGCAAACTCGCAACTCTAGTGAAATTACTGAAGTTGCGAGTTTGCTTTTTTTTGAATAACACTACGAAAGATGTCCATAGCACCTCCCACGATAAAGAGAATCCTATAGAGATGATTGCCTTAGGGAGGGGCATGGCAAACCTACTCGTAGCCTTTATTCTGCTTGTATTGCTTGTTCAAGTCCAAACATTTCTGCGGAATGGGGAATACGGTAGTAAAACCTGTTTCTTCGCCGTCAATAGGAGTACGTTGGTCGTATGCCTTGGTATATTTTCCAAATCGTATGAGGTCTTGACGTCTCCATCCTTCCCATACCAATTCTAAAAGGCGCTCTTTGAGTAGGTTATCCAAATTGGCTTCTACCAATGGCATCCCAACTCTCTCTCTTACGGCATTTAGTTCGGAAGAACCATCCTCGCCATTTCGCACCTTTGCTTCGGATTCCATCAACAGGGCATCAGCGTATCTAAAGAGAACAATGTCATTGTCTATCTGTTTGCCATCGGAATAGGCAGTTCTGTCTACTTCGTATTTCTTCACACGGGCGCCAGCAGTCTGTTTATACGGACTATCGCTGAGATTCAGTTTCACTGCTAACGGCATATAAATGAGAGGTTCTCCATTATCAAGATATACCTGCTTTCCATCGACTACAACCCTATCGGCATAGAAATTGGTTTGAAATCTATTGTCCACATGGTCTGTGCCATAACCGAAAGCCTTAACAGTTGAGATAGTTGCACAGGTGCCGTTTTCGGAAGAGCAGCCGTAAGCACCGCCATGCTTGTAATGACGTGAGCGGAACTGATAGTGATACTCGTTCAGATAAAGGTTCTTGTCCAAAGGGATGGTGAAGATGTTTTCTTTGGAATTTTCATTGTGAACGGCAAAATTTGAGGCATAGTCGCTCTCTAACTCATACCCTTCTTGCCTCAGTTGCTCGCAATACCAGATACAGGTCTCCCATGCATTCTTCGTTTCTCCATTTACCTGGAAGAATATATTTTTACCATCTTGACGACTGCCGTTAGTCCAATTATCAATGGTGTAGACCTCCGCATTTAGGGCCAACTTGGCAAGCAAGAAGTGAACAACAGGGCGTGTCACTCGTCCGTAATAGTCACCCTTTACATTGGAATGTTCGTCAGCTAATAGCGGAGCAACTTCCTGCAACTCATTGAATATAAAATGAAACACCTCGCTTCGCTCGCGTTGCACAACTTGTTCTAGTTTCACATCATAGGATGTCACAATAGGAACACGTCCAAACATATCCATTGCATAATAATAGAACAAAGCACGTACAGCTCTCACCTCGGCAGAGAAAGCTTTCGCCTGCTGATCGGAAAGCAGATTCTTGTGACTATCAATAATGGATAGCGATTGGTTGGACAGAACAATAACCTTGAACAGATATTTCCATACATTATAGAAATAGATATCATTGGCATTCCACTTATGCTGATACATATTCTCCCACAGGCCACCATCGTACCAGTCGCCGCCACGAATCGGGTTCATGGCTTCATCGGTTGTCAGAGTGTTGTAGTCGTATATACCACGACAGGTGCCTTGCAGCCCTTCCGATTCTTGATTGCTTCCTATATAGTTGTAGAGCGAAGCCACTGCATTTTTATATATATTGTCAGCATTATTGTAAATAGCCTCTTGGTCAATCTGGTCTTTAGGATGCTCGTCTAAGCACCCGCAGAAGCACAACGGCATTGATGCCCAAATAAGATAACCCAAAATCTTTTTCATACTCTTTCGCATTTAAAATTGCACACTTAATCCTAATGAATAGGTGCGGTACAACGGATAGCTGCGCTTATCGTCGATACCCATTGTGCTATTCACAACGTAACTATTTATCATTGGAGTCAGTCCTTTATAAGCGGTGATAGTACCCAGATTGCTGATGTTGCACGACACACGCAACGAACGAATGACTTTGCTTTTCAATGGTACGTTATAACCGATGGTAAGATGCTCAAAATTCAGATAATTGCCTTTTTCAAGCCAATAGTCGGAGACTCTCTGATCGGTGATATTCTTCTGCGGAGCGTCCTTTAATACATTATAGCTCGGGAAACTTGCCATGCAGGTGTAAGCCAGTCCCGTTCCGTTGAAGATCTTATGACCAAATGCACCATTCATCTGCAACGAGATATAAAAATCCTTGTATCTAAAACTGATGTTTGAACCGAGCGTCACCTTGGGAGTAGCCTGTCCAGCGATATATCTGTCACCTCTGTCGCTTAGGTCGATCTTGCCATTGTGGTCGAGGTCCTCAATATCGTAAAAGTAGCTACCATTTTCGTTCTTAACGAGCCCCTTGCAATGAGGAAGATAGAACACTCCTAGAGGTTGCCCGACAATCTGATAGACCACATTGTTATCGCCTCCGTTCTGGCCAGCTCCGTTAAGTGATCCAATGGCGGTGATAGGGGCCGCCGACATACTCATGCCCTTGTAATCTCCGCTTAGAGAGAGCAGTTTGTTGCTCTGAAATGCAAGGTTCATGTTGATGTTCAGCTCCATTTCTTTCTTGCTTATAGGCTGCACGGACAATCCTATTTCAAATCCTCTGTTTGACATTGAGCCGATGTTTGCCAATAAAGTGTTGTAGGCGAATGGTGGAACAGGCACCTCGTAAGCGTAAAGCATATCAGATGTCTTGGAATAGTAATATTCAGCCGTGAGCATAAGGCGATTGGCAAAAAATCCAAGATCGGCACCTATATTAAAGGTCGTTTTTGTTTCCCATTTCAGATCAGGATTGTTATTTCTCACCATTCCAAGGGTCACCGTTGGCGAACTCTTAATAGGCACGATACCCGTCTGTCTTACCGTGTTCATAGTGGTATAAGCAGAGATGCCTCCGAGATTGCCTGCCTGTCCCAGGCCTGTACGAATTTTAAGCATCGACAACGGCTTTACGCCTGCGAGGAAGCCTTCTTTCTTCAAGTCCCAAGTGATTGATACGGACGGGAAGAACCCCCACGTGTTGTTGTTGCCCACCATCGAAGAACCATCACCACGCGCATTTACTGACAACGTGTAACGGTCGAGCAGGCTATAGCTAACACTTCCCATTACGGAAGCTAAGGATTGGTCTTCGTAGGTACTTTCCGTTCCGCCATAAGGTCGAGCGGCTGCTGCTCCCAAATTGTCGTAATGAAAACCATTCGTGGGAATCCCTTTCGCATATACCCAAAAAGATGTTTTCTTCAACTTACGATATTCGCTACTCGCTTCCACAGAAAAGCCGTGTACACCTAGCTTCTTGTTGAAACTGATGGCTACATTGCCAAGCCATTCTTCCTTCTTGAATTCACCACGATAGACGTTGCCTTGCGCCCACACCCATGTTGGACAGAATTGTGCATTTTCTGTGGAGCCATACAAGTAAGAGCCAAAGGTGGATAGGCGCCAATTGGGATTGAAGTCATAGCTCAGCTTAATGTGAGCATCAAAGTTTAAGTCTTTGGAATCGTTCTTTTCATCAAGCAAGATACCAGGAGGATTGATATACGTGGCGGTACCATTCTTCACCCAATTCCCATTTTCGTCGGTCCCTGCTGGATAGGTCGGGTTTTGACATGAGGCTGAGTAAAACAGCATTTGAGTATCAAATATGTCATGATTCTTGACTGATGAGCCGAACACGCCAAAATCTCCGATAAGCCTGTCGTTAAAGGCTTTCTGTGTTACGTCGACCTTAGCTACGAAGACACTATAATCCTTTTCCTTGATAATAGTGTTGTGGTCCATGATACCAAATGAAGCGCGGTAGTTAGACTGTGGCGTTCCACCGCTGAATGCAAGGTAATGGTTGTTGACAATGCCCGTACGTGTTATCACTTTATAGAAATCGGTATTATAGCCACCATCATTGCAATATACGCCCAAAGCCTTTGCCGTGGCCACATATTCCTTGGCATTTAGCATGTTGAGGTGCTTATACATCTGATCGAAACCGACATTCCCTTCATAAGATATCTGGAAACCGCGTCCCGTGCCTTTCTTTGTCTTTACTTCTATGACACCCGAAGCTCCACGTGAGCCATACATGGCTGTCTCTGCCGCATTTTTCAGTATGCGGAAACTCTCTATGTCGGCAGGATAGATTGATGAAAGCATAAGTACGTCGGACGTAACCCCATCTATCAGCACCAACGGATCATTGCCACCGATAACAGAAGTCGTACCACGCACTCGCACACTATTGAGCATAGCCATACGATCTAGGCCGTTGGATGTTACGTTGACACCTGCCGCCTGACCACTCAACACGTCGAGAGCATTGTTTACGCCGTCCTTGGTAGAATGCCTGTCTGCCATCTTTATAATATCATTCCCTCTATCAGTAGAATCCTTTTGTTCTGTCGGAACGTACTTTTGTGCAGAAACTAAAGAACTGCAAAAGAACGCAATGACAAGGAACGTATACTCTTTTTTACTCTTTGCCATCTTCTATTTTTCTTTATTTACCGTGGATATGAATGAATAGTAAAAGCAAAGTTAATATAGAATCTTCAAGGAGACACTCTCCGACTATAGATTTATGCTATATTAACTAACCTACTTTCGACAGTAACTATTCAGCGATAGTAATAGCTTATGAGCTTCTTTCTTTCAAAATTCTTTTCTTCCTTTTCTATTACTGGGTGAAAAAGCCCCTTTACTTAGCCTTTTCGGTGCGAAGAAATAGTTCTTCTTCAAGGCACGTAATTTCTTCCTCTGCGTAGAGAGGAAATTACCCCTTGTGAACGGAGGTATGCGTAAACTGCGAACGGAGTGCTACGAACTTCGTCATTATCAAACTAAAACATAGGCCATTCCGTTTCTCTTTGAAGATCTTCCCGTCGTTCACTGGGCGGTGAACGCTCAGTCACTGGGCGGTGAACGATGAGTCACTGGGCGGTGAACGATGAGTCACTGGGCGGTGAACGACGGGAAGATGGCCATTGGGAAACGGAAAGACGGCCATCTAAGGACGGCAAAAACGAAGTCTCTAAACGTCTCTCAGAAAGGACTTGAACAACGTAGCATTCTGCAGAGCCAACAAATTAGTAATGAAACTTCTCCAACACTCACCAATGACGAGATGATGGCACGCATACGAAGTTTCCTTGCGGGAAACATCAAAGAAATCTAAACCATTTTTGTTTCATACTCTTTGCTTTTATGGAGTTGCGGATTTTAGAATATATAGTTAGTGGCGGCCTATCAGACCGCCACTAACTATATACGAAACATAAAGACTGACTAGAACATTCACCTTTCACTCCAGTCAGCATTATCATTTACTACCTGTTCTAGCTTTCTGACCATCTCGGCCGCCGTGCGTCCTTCGGGGATTCCTGCAGGAGCAAATTCTCTCACTGCTTCGTTAAGACGACGAAGCAAATCATTCTGTCCCTTGGCTTGATATTCCTCACGGAGCAAACGTATTTTTTCAGCTAAAGCCACACCTTCGATGAAACGTTCATAACGCACAGATGATCTCGGACCAGGATAAATCAAATAAGTGTCGCCTGGAGCAAAAAGGCGGAAACGCGTATCCTCTAAAGGACGATCGGCCCAATTCATCCACGACCAATGAAGATAGCCATCGAAGCCGTTGGCCACGCAGTGTACAGGCAAATAAGCAGCTTCGGCAGAAAGAGAGTTCGAGAAGAGATTGGGCTCTGTATTGCTACAACAAGTATAGGTGGTAGAGGGCCATCCCTTAGCTTGGCGCACAGCAAGTTCTTCTGCAGGGAAATGTTCGCCAAAGCCTATACAGTAGTCGTAGAGTTTGTCAGAGAGTTCCTTGTGGAAAGTGCCCGCCAATGCCATTTTCATGCCAGGCACGGCTTCTTGCGCCACCCGATAAGCATCGAGCATATTATTGAGCCCACGCTCGTCCATGGCTATACACGTTTTGTCATACCATCCTTTCTCCTTCAGATGCTGTGCAAAGTTCTTGAGGAAATGGCTCCAAAGGGTACGATATTCTTCCGAACTCGTGGTTGTCTTGAGATCGACGTCCTTACCCTGCGCTTCATCATAGTAGCGAAACGACATATCCCAAGGCACCATGGAGAAGCAATTGATCTGCTTGTCGATGCCACACTCGGCACAGAGCGTCACCCAACGATCGAACACAGTATAGTCGTAGCGCCAAGTGCCGTCCTTACAGAGCGTGGTCTGCACCATGGGCGAGAATTTGTCGTGGCTCTGATCGCCCCAAGGCTCGTAGAAGAGGATGGCCGACACCACCTTCTGTCCCGAACGAGCCAAAAGTTTCAGATACGGACGAAGCGCTTCTATGTGAGCATCGCTCCAACGCTCCACACCGAGTAGGCGCGAGAGGGAGTAAGGCTGCTGCCAGAAGTCTACATGAAACTTCTGCTCCTTGGGCGAAGGAAGCGTGCGAGCGTTGACGCTGATGGAGAGTTGCAGACGCTTAACGATCCGCTTCGTATCAGCATTGACCACCTCGAGCTGTGCATGATGCACCCCCGCCGTAGCCGTGGTGGGAATGTCGATGGTGCACCATATGGGGTGAGCTGTCTTCGACTCTACTGTTTGCGGCTGATCGAGGTCGATCACATCGGGCACGGAGTAAGGGGTGAGATCGGTGGGATGATAACCGCAGTATTGATAGTTGTCAGTAGTGACGTAGTTGACAAAGCGGGCTGTAGCTTGTGTCAGCGCATCATCGCCCTTCTTTGAAACAAGGCGCACTTGCAAACGAGCACCATCCGTAGGAGCATAGATTACGGCTTGCACACCAAGGCGCTCGCCACGCCATGCGCTGACCAGCGTGTCGGTGGTGAGGTGTAACGAAGGGCGTTCGTTTTGAGCAAAGTGAATGTCTTTCGATGCCCATGAGGCGGTAAGGTCGGACTGCGCATGGACCGCAAATGCAGTAGAGCAGAACATTAGGGGAAGGAGGATGGATTTCATATATAGTCTTTGAATATTCGCTTTTTGATGAATAAGGAGTAGCAAATTTACTATTTGCAGCCCGTGATGACAAGAAAAAGGCAACAAAATGCTTGAAATTGCGCATTTCTGATTAAATTCGCCCATTCTTAGAAGCATCTATTATGAGATATACTTCACTCATTATCCTGTTGCTCGCTGGACTCACAGTCCTAACCACTCTTACGGGTTGTCTGAAGAAGCGCTCTAAGGTGGAAGAATCGTACTACGAATGGGAGCCGGACAAGCCTACTCACGAAGACAGCATGCGCATAGACAGCCTTGTAAGAGAATACTATACGAAGAAGACTCGCGACTCCATACGCTACGTGAAAGACTCCATAAAGTATGAACGATACCGACGAACGCATCCCCACGAATATGAGGAGGATGAGGAGGACGAAGCTGAGCGAAAAGCTCGGGAGAAAAAGCAATGGGACGAGTTTAATCGTGCCAACGATCCTGGATTCTACCGACAGTATGAACGCGGATTCGATGGAGAGAACTACGACCCTGCACTCGATGGATTTGAGGAAGACGATGAATAGCGTGCCTTCTCACCATTCTACATAAATAAAATCAATGAATACTACAAAAGATACTCAGGTTACCGCCGAGCACTACCATCACCGGTTGCCCATTCAGATAAGATTCAACGACGTGGACCGCTACGGCCATGTGAACAACAATGCCTACTTTGCCTACTACGACCTGGGCAAAGATGAATACTTGCGCAACGTGCTCCGCACGAACTATCGTGGCACGGACGTGGTGCCCGTCATAGCCAATATCAACGCCGACTTTATACTGCCTATATTCTATGGCGATGAGATTGTGATGGAGACGCGCGTATCGCACATCGGACAGAAGAGTTTCACACTCAAACAGCGTGCCATCAATTTGCGCACCAATAAGGTGGTGTGTCAATGCTCCACAGTGATGGTTTGCTTCAACCTCAAGAAGCAAGAATCTGCGCTACTGCCCGAAGCTTATCGCAAGGCGTTTGAAGACTACGAAGCAGACCATTAAACTCAATAGACGGCGCTTTGCGCCTAAACTTACTAAACTCCATTTCCATGCAACAGATAGTCTATTCTCACAACATAACCTCGTGCATTGACCAACTTTGCACCGAGAGCGAAGCCGACCGCGTGTTTCTACTCACCGATGAAACTACCGAACGCCTTTGCCGTCCACTTCTCAATGAGAGCCAAGCAATGAAGGAGACCCAAAGCATTGTAATAGGTGCTACGGACACACACAAGACACTTGAAACTCTGGCCAATGTGTGGAAAGCATTGAGCAATGGCAAGGCTTCCCGCCAATCACTGATGATCAATCTCGGAGGCGGCATGGTGACCGACCTCGGAGGCTTTGCCGCAGCTAGCTTTAAACGAGGCATTGACTTTATCAACATCCCTACCACACTGCTCGCCATGGTCGACGCTGCCGTGGGAGGAAAGACGGGCATCAACTTCAACGGATTAAAAAATGAAATTGGCGCTTTCAAGGAGGCTCGCAGCGTTGTAGTAGATACGGAGTTCCTCCGTACCCTCGACGATGAGAATCTGCGGTCGGGCTATGCAGAAATGCTAAAGCACTCTCTTCTCGAGAATGCTTCTATGTGGGCCGACCACATGAAGTTCAGCCTCGACGAGCCCGACTATGCTCACTTGCAAGAACTCGTGAAGCAAAGCATCGACTGCAAACAGCGCATCGTGACGGAGGATCCTCACGAACATGGCATACGCAAAGCTCTAAACCTAGGCCACACCGTGGGCCATGCTTTCGAGAGTCTAGCTTTAGAGCAAGAACGCCCCATTCTCCACGGCTATGCCGTAGCCTATGGTCTGCTGTGCGAACTCTACCTCAGCGCCATACACAGCGGATTTTCCACCGAGCAGATGCAGCAAACGGTTCGCTTCATTCGTGAAAACTATGGAGAATTTCCATTTACGTGTGACGACTATCCCCACCTCTACGAACTCATGCTCCACGACAAAAAGAACGTGGGCGGCGTGATCAACTTCACCCTTCTCAGCGGCATCGGACAGGTGGAACTCAACCAGCACCTCTCGCAAGAACAAGTATACGAGAGCTTCGACTTCTTCCGCGAGGGATGAGCTGTGAAGTTGAGTTGAAGAGTTGAAGAGTTGAGAAGTTAAGAGGTTGCTTTAAAACCTCAAAACTAAAACGGAACGAAGCGACCTTTCTAAACACAACAAGAGGCAAAAGGTTACTTTATAACCTAAAACCTCAAAACTAGAAACTGAACATAGCCCTCTACAATGAAAACATCTTTTATCACCTCCACACGGAAGTGGAACCGCACGATGGCTCTGCTCGAACATGCACTATCGCTCTTGGTGGTGTTCTTCATGCTCGTAGCAGCCACTCTATGGACGGGACGGCTCTTTGGCCACGACATAGGGATTTCGAAAAGTGCACAGAGCGGTGTTGCCCAATCGAAATTGGCCGTTAAGCCTACCGATGCTCAGCTAAAGCAGATGGGCATCAACCCTCAGCAAGTAAAACTCGAAGAGCGCGACTCGGCTTCGTGGAATGTGCGATCATCTGAAGGAAGTCAGGCTATGCTTGGCACCGTGATTTCAACCAACCCTTATGCCCACGCTGACCAAGGATTTGCCGGACCCACTCCTTTATATATATACATTGATGGGCAAGGCAAGGTTTGCAAAATCGTTGCTGCCGACAATGCCGATACGCCCCATTTTTTCAACAATGCCTTTAGCCACATCACACCGCAATATGTGGGAAAGACTGCAGAAGAGGCTACACAAGTCAAGGTGGACGCCGTGACAGGTGCCACTTTTTCAAGCCGTGCCATCATAGCCAATGTGCAGAAGTCGCTTGCCTCTTATAGTAGCGCTTCTGCCTCTGCCGACAAGGCGCCCGCTATTGGTTGGGGGAAGGGCATCGCCGTGGTCATAGTTCTGCTGCTCGGCGCGGGCATTAGTCTGCTCTTCCGGGGCAACAGACCGCTACGCGTGGTGCAATTAGTGCTCAATGTCCTGGTGCTGGGCTTCTGGTGCGGACAGTTTCTTTCGCTCTCATTGCTGCGCGGATGGATTGCCAACGGCATCGACGTAGGAGCTACTTGGCCCACACTCTTGGTGCTCATCGTAGCGATTGCCATGCCACTTATCAAGAATAAGCATTATTACTGCACATGGATTTGTCCTTATGGCAGTTTGCAAGAGTTGACCTCGCGTCTTCCCTTCCCCAAAATTCACTGTTCTGCAGCTGTCTATCGATGGATGTCAAGAGTGCGTATGACGGTGTTCTGCTTACTCATGCTCTTGCTCTGGGCAGCCTTCTGGGGCGGCGAAGTGCTCGACTATGAACCTTTCACGGCCTTCCTCTTCACCACGGCTATGCCTGCCGTGATTATCTTGGCCGCAGCCTTCGTATTGGCAAGTTGCTTTGTGCCCCGATTGTGGTGTCGTAGTCTGTGTCCTATGGGCCAACTGCTCGACTTCGCTGAAGATTCCACATCGCGGAAAGCTCCGATTCTGAAGAATAAATGTAAAACTCTGATTCAAAAGAATAAGTAATGAATAAGTATAAGATTGTTTCACTCGTGCTCGTCATCGCGCTTCTCGCCACGATGGCACACCTCGTTGCCACTCATAAGCAGGCTTCACAATCAAGTTCCACGGAAGCGACCAATACGGCAGAAGTGGTGATGCACAACATACTGTCGCGCAAAAGTGTGCGCTCGTATACCGACCGCGCGGTAAGTCGCGAACAACTCGACACCCTCGTTCGCGCTGCCATGGCGGCTCCCACAGGCCGCGACATGCGTCCGTGGAAATTTATCGTTGTAGACAATAAGGCCACGATTGATTCACTCGCGCCTCTCCTCCCCTACGCCAAGATGCTCAAGGAAGCTCAAGCAGCCATCGTGGTGTGTGGCGACCTTAGCGTAACTGACGACGAGGGCAAGCCCTCCACCAACTGGACATTCGACTGCTCTGCCGCTACGGAGAATCTGCTCCTTCAAGCCGAAGCAATGGGATTGGGCGCCGTATGGACAGGCGTTTATCCTTACGAAGAACGCGTTGCCGTGGTGAAGAAAGCATTCCGGCTGCCCAGCTATATCGAACCTCTTTGCGTTATTCCCATTGGCTATCCGAAAGGCAACCCGCAACCTAAAGACAAATATAAGAAAGAGAATATTCACTACAATCAGTGGTAAGTAGCAAGCATCTTTCCACCGACATTGCATGCACGAAGCATGCTATTCTCACAAATCTCACATAAAATCTCTGATACAACGCACACAACCCGTGGATACTTCCAACAAAACACCTATGACTAACACATCCTCAACATCGCGCCAAGTGACCCTCGGCTTTATTGTAGGCTTAATAGCCGCTATCTGCTATGGTTTCATCCCCTTCTTTACGCTACCCATCAAGCAGGATGAGACTTCGCCCGACTTCATGTCCGACCCCACGATTCTATTTTATCGCTTCGGATTTGCTAGTATCATCGTAGCTCTGTGCATGCTAGTGCAACGTAAAAGTTTTAAGGTGACGCGTGGTGAACTTGTGACCTTAATCTATCTCTCATTCATCTCTGATGGTTCAGCGCTCTTCCTCATCGACGGCTACAATTATATGTCGAGTGGTGTTGCCACCACACTCCACTTTATGTACCCCGTGGTAACAGCCATTATCATGATGACATTCTACAACGAAGCCCGTCGCTTCAGCACCATCTTTGCCGTGTGCATGGCCGTAGCTGGTGTGGGCATTCTTTCTTGGGACCCCACAGGAAACACGAGTCTAAAGGGAGTGATTATCGTTCTCATCTCTGCCGTGTGTTATGCACTCTATATCATCCGCGTGAATCGTTCGCGTGCTGCCACAATGGATGGCACAAAGTTGGTGTTCTATGTCATGTTCATCGGTGCGCTCATTTTCGGTGCTGAAGCCCTGCGTCAAGGCAACTTCAAGCCCATCACTACGGAACTTCAAATAAGCAATTTGCTCTCGCTCTCACTTGTCTGCACCTTCGTGACCAACGTAGCCCTTGTATATAGTGTAAAGCGAATCGGAAGTACTATGGTGGCCGTTCTCGGGGCACTCGAGCCATTGACAGCTGTCATCGTGGGGTGCCTCATATTCAAAGAAGCATTCACCTGGCAAGTCATCATTGGCATCGCGCTCATCATCCCCGCCGTTCTGCTCATTATATGGTCAAGGAAACAGCATGAAAAGGACAGTGCCTCTGCCAATGAGAAATAACACATACCCTTTCTCCTCTTAAATGTTTGTTTATTATCACCATACTTTCGTAGGATGTTGAACTTCTTTCCGTACTAAGATGACCATTTTTCCGTCTGCCTCTCTGGGGTAGCAGAGCCATAAAATGCTCATTTCTTTATGACTAACCGTAAACTGATAAACGACTAATTTTTTACTATCTAAAACTCTACATAAGTACGTTAGCACGGAATAACATCACTCTATAGAAAAAACGACATTCCCCTAAAACACCGACTGGCGACCACAAAATGGTCACCAGTCGGTGTTTTGGTAAAGCCGCACATTATAGATAAGAATGCGGTAAATAAAGACGTTTTCAATAGCATGTTAGTCCACCATCAGAATAAGGCTCTTTATATTTCAGAATGAATAGAGGCACACTGATGCAAACTTTATATCATTTTCTCCACTCTTGCCCACTCACTCTCAAAGTTGGGAGTGAAGAAATCCTGCCCCATGCGCTGCTGAAGTTCAGCAATAGAGAAGAAACGTCCACCATCAAGCTCCTCGGAAGGAACGAGCGGAGAGTTCGTTGTGGTGGTATAGACATAGACTAACTCGCGCTCACACTCCGACTCATGAACGTATTGACAGAGGAAACGAGGCACGAAATCGGTTAGGCCAATCTCTTCGCGGGCTTCGCGAAGTAAAGATGCTTCGATAGTTTCGCCAAAGTCTACGTGACCTCCCACAGCTGTGTCCCAACGATTGGGCTGGATGGTCTTCCACGAAGGACGGTGCTGCAAGAAGACTTCTCCTTGCGAATTTCGCACGTGAAGGTGCACCACGGGATGGAGCAACATGCTCTGTCCGTCATGACACTCACCGCGAGTGGCTTTTCCCACCACGGTGCCATCGGGAGCAACGATGGGCAAGAGTTCGTTATTATTGTCGTGCATAAAAATATATGGACATGAATGATTGCAGCATACAAATCACAATCAGGATAAGACACTATCTATTTCAGGATGAATACCCCTCTTAAGGAATCAGCAACGAGCTGTCTCCATAGCTTAGGAAACGGAAGTCGTGACTCAGTGCGTAGCTATAAACACGATGCCAATTTTCACCTATCAAAGCCGAGACAAGCAACAATAACGTGCTCTTAGGCTGATGGAAGTTGGTCACCATGGCCTTGACCACATGGTAGTCATAACCAGGCGCGATGATAATCTGCGTGGAAGCATGAAGCACTGGCAGTGAGTTGCGATCCAACCAATGGAGAATTTCCTCGAGTGCAGCCACGGTGGTGAGTTTCTGTTCGGGCGAGGCAGCATAGTCGTAGGGCATCCATTGCGGCACATGCAAATCGTCGGGGTGGAGCTGAGGATTCTGATGAATCATCACACCCAGATAGTAAAGACTTTCGAGCGTACGCACAGACGTTGTACCCACAGCTATGCAGCGACCATCGTGAGCCAATAGTCGCACGATGCTTTCACGCTTCACTGCTATCCATTCAGCATGCATAGGGTGTCCGCCTATCTCTTCACTTTTGACTGGACGAAATGTGCCCGCCCCTACATGAAGAGTTATTTCATTGCGTTCCACTCCTTTCTCGTCGAGCGCATGAAGCACTCGTTCTGTGAAGTGAAGTCCTGCCGTGGGAGCAGCCACGGAGCCTTTGACCTTACTATATACCGTTTGATACGTCTTTAGGTCGCTCGCTTCTGTATCGCGGTTGAGATAGGGCGGGATAGGCAATTCACCGATGGCTTCGAGCACTTCGGAGAAAGCAATATGGTCGTCGCCCCAGTCAAACACCACTTCATGGCCAGTGCCGCTCAGTCCGACCCGCTCAGCCGTGAGCATGATGGTCTTCTCGCCTACCTTAATCTCGCGTTCTAGTTTGCCTTCCTTCCATTTTTTCAAATTACCGATAAGACAAGTCCACGTCACACGGCGCGTAGTGCTAAAGTTCACTTGATAGTCGTGAGGCGTGTGTGGTTCCAAGCAAAACACTTCGATGAGAGCGCCCGTCTGTTTGTGGAAATGCAGACGCGCCTGAATCACCTTCGTGTTGTTAAACACCATGAGTTCGCCTGCAGGCAAATACTGCGGTAAGTTATAAAATACGTCATCACTTATTTCGCCACTTCTGTAAAGCAGCAATTTGCTCTCGTCGCGCACTTCTTTAGGATAACGAGCTATGCGTTCGTCGGGCAGAGGATAGTCGTAGTCGGCTATGTGGATATGTTTTGGATCGTTCATAAGAATATTTTCGTATTTACGCGTTGGCAGTGTCTCAAAGTAGCCTAGACGAATAAGGCCACCAATCCTGCTATACCTATGATATCGCTTGCAATGATCACTCCGAGACTCGTCTTATAGTAGCCTCGACGCCAAGCATCGAGTCCCGCGAAGAAGAGCACTATGGGAAAGAACCATAGCATCTGCGTGGCTAAATAGAGAAAGAAGCGCACCACGGCACTCTCGCTCGTGCCAAACGGCATGCCACCAAACAGATAGAGCGGACAAGCCAATAGTGGAATGAGGCTGACAAAGGCTAGCGCCAACAGCCATTTAGGAAAATCGGACACGGATTGTTGATTCTTTTGGATTATTACTGCAAAAGTAGAAATAATATTTGGGGCAATGCCTCGTTTTCGCACGAAAGATGAGAAAATGGGCATTTACTCTATACATTATATATATATGAGTTGGCGTGATTAGTAAGGAAGCTCCCCCGTTGACAAAGGAATTCACCCAATGATAGGTTTATTGTACAAGACATTTTGCACTTCTTTCCCGATCTTTCATGATGGGAGCCATGTTGTTGGCAGCCCAGCCAATGAGCTCTTCGATGATGGGGATTAAGGTGAACGAGCGATCGGTTAGCGAATATTCCACTCTGGGCGGAACCTCTGCATAGACTACTCTGCGAACAAAGCCATCTTCCTCGAGCGTTCGCAATGTACTGGTAAGCATTTTTTGCGAAATATCGGGAATAAGCTTGCGCAGCGCATTGAAACGCAAGGGCTCATCGGCATGAGCATTTAATGTATAGATGATTAGCATCGACCACTTGTCGCAAATGCGAGCTAAAATATTGCGTATGGGGCAGTCGGGGAATACCTTGTCTTTAATCATACTGGCCATTGTCGTTAGCTTTTTGTATCAACATTTCAGAAAGCGTCGCTATGACTCTTTCTTCTATTAGGCTACAAAAGTAACTAAGTTACTAATCCGCGCCAAACATATCCGAGTTAATGATGGTTAATGTCTGCTTTCGTATTCTGCCATTTAACGCATTAGTTTCTTTCAGGTAACTAACTCACCTGTTTGTGCCTTCTTGTGGGAAAAAATAGGCTTCAGTACTTTTGCACATGAAAATAAGGGGGAAAGATGGTTGCTACAAGAGAATTGTGTGGCTCCGCTACTTCCCCCAAGATCTATAACTTCATAACTCAACAAAAGATGAAAGAGACAAAGAACATTGCAAAGGGTGCGAACTTTACAGCTACCGATTTTGGCAAGCTCAATGAGATTAAGGACTATGTATTGGCACTTTCTGCCGAGGTTAAGATTCCTGGTAAGGTATTTGGCGGACAGAGCGTGAACGCTACGGGTGCTGAATTTTCATTCCAAAGCTTCGTTCCCGGTCAAGAGACGGGTTTCATTCACCATCACAAGACGCACGAGGAACTTTATTTCTTCCTCAGTGGCAAGGGTGAATTCCAGGTAGATGGTCAGATATTTGCTATTGGCGAAGGTAGCGTGGTGAGAGTTGCACCTAATGGCCTGCGCAGCATTCGCAATAATGGCACGGAACCTCTATTGATGCTCTGCGTGCAGTATCGAGGCGATACTTTCACTACCGACGATGCCACTGACGGCGTGATTCTCGGCGATAAAGTTGAGTGGAAGTAACATTCCACCTCCTACACTTATCATTCTATAAAAATAGCATGGGAGAACGGATGATGTCCTCTCATGCTATTTTTTTGTTAAGCTATTTAAGTTTCGGATTTAGTATGAGCGGCATTGGGCTTTTATCGTCATTATCGGCTGC
>ENA-ORSO01000186-ORSO01000186.1-human-gut-metagenome-genome-assembly--contig:-NODE-186-length-58315-cov-36.084209_pt1 | contig 58315 bp, 48 predicted proteins | sample MGYA00241902_ERZ509168 | MGnify/ENA primary metagenome ERZ509168 (study PRJEB26280, sample SAMEA2338806) | human gut metagenome | biome: human gut; feature: human-associated habitat; material: faeces... | reverse complement strand
TATGCGCTTGTTGGGCTTTCAGCCCGTGCATTATCGGCTGCACCTCAGCAATTCATGCAAGCTTTATTACGTTCGGTTTGCGATAATTCAGCCCGTTTGGAACTAAATCCGAAACTTTAATAAAGAATAATTCGTATAAAAGAAAGGCCCTGCTAGAGAATTTTGAACTGCACCCCAAAAGTTAGACACAAAACTTTTGGGGTGCAGTTCATTTACCTCTGGTAGGGTTTTATAATAAGGGTGGTTCTATAGCAAATCTCCCTAAGGCACAAGAATAATCGTAAGCATCCGAAACTAGAAACCTTGCCTAGTTTCGGATGGTTACGGGGCAGCAGATATTTTGGGTTGTAGGATGAAGAAAGTGATTTGTCTTCGCGTCCACAGATGCCCATTTTCCCCTTCAAGGATGCTCATTTTTCCTTTCACAGATGCTCTTCTTTACGTCTACCGCTGCCGTGCGGTAAAGCTACCACAGGCCTGTGGTAGCTCTGCCGGACGGCAGCGGTAGCTTTACCGGACGGCAGCGGTAGACGTGAAAGTCTTCATTGAGAAACGGAATGGTCTAGGTTCTAGATTGATAATGACGAAGTTAGGAACACTTCGTTCGCAGTTTATGAAATTCTCCGTTTACAAGGGGAAAGATTCCATCTATGCAGAGAGAAAATTTCCGTGTCGTGAAGTAAGACTTTATCTTCACTCAACAGCTTTACTACAACATGGAAATGGGTAAACATACGACATAAGGAAAATACAACTGGGAATATCCGCAGCCCCCTTGTTATGGGCTCTAGAATATTGAATTGGTGTGTAATAAAAAACCGGTCGTTTTCTCTAGTCTAAGAGAAAACGACCGGTTGGGATAGAGGATGGTTCTATAAATTCTGGAATTTATGATACCCCATTCTGATGATGGCATATGAGTCTACTCTGCATTTCTCAATTCTTCTGGCGAGAGTATCTTTTGCTGTGTGCTGTAACGATTCTTCTTGTGCGGTGTAAAGCCATCTCTTCTTGAACTTCCGCTTTTGGCAGAGAATGATTGGTCAGAGATAGCGTTCGTGCCCGCTCCAAGATTGCGTACGTTCCCTCCGTAGGCACGCCATCGTTCCATGATACTCTGCACGTAGCCGTAGGTTTCGTTACCTATCATATAACCATATTTCACTACGGGGTCGCGATAATACTGTGCATTACTCAGATTGCGCACAAATAATCCAACGTATTCCCATTTGTTTGCGTCATATCCGTGCTTTCTTGCTAGCGCTTGTGCATCGCGTATATGGCCAATGCCTCCGTTGTAGGAAGCGAGTACAAATTTTACGCGCTCCTCAGCATCGGAAATGTTTGAAAATTGTGATTGTAGATGTCGAATCACTTTAGACGCCGTGGCAATATTGTCGGTGGGTGAGAATATTTTGTCTCTGCTTAGTCCGAATTGTGCGGCTGTTGCAGGCATAAGCTGCATCAATCCAGCTGCTCCTGCCCATGAGATGGCATTCGGGTCGAAGCCCGATTCTTGATAGCATTGTGCTGCAATGAGTTTCCAATCCCATCCCGTATATCGAGCTGCTAATTTAAAGTATTCATCATAAGTAGAAATGATGCCTTTCTCGCGCGAGATAAAGGGGGCTCTCACTTTGCGATGCACCACAGAACGATTTTTTATCCATGTTCGTTCGGTTTTTTCTGCTTTTATTTCAACCCCTTCGCCATACCAATCATTGAGTGCCTCGGCCAAGTCGGAGGCATTGCTTCTTACAGCCCAAGTGGTGTGTTTTTTCTTGTTGTTTGAACCAGCCTCTAGTAATCCTTCTTTTTTACAGAATTGTTCAGAAAGTTGATATGCTACGACGTCTATGTCGCCGTTCTTTAGCATGTGAGCTAATTCAAGACTGTCTTTGGCAAGTTCCACTCTTACGCCCACCCCTTGTGTATTCGCAAAGTCTTCGGCTAGGGCATATTGCAAACCTAATCCTCGTCCTTGATAGTCAAAGTAAGTGTCGGGGCCGCTGATGGTACCGATGATGAGTTCGCCCGATTCTGCAATTCGGGTCAGATTGTCGCCAGCATCTGTTTTCTTCGCTTTGGCAAAAGCGCCATTCTCTTCACGTTGTTGTGCTGATTTGTTGTGGCATGAGTAGAGTAGGGGAAGCACAAGAGTCCAAAGCAGAATAATCTTTCGCATGACTTTCTTTTACTATTACATTTCGGCTTCTTTCAGTCGTTCGGCATTTTCGGCAATAATTAGGTGGTCGATGCAATCTTGTATGTCACCATCCATGAATGCCTGCAGATTGTATATGGTATAGTTGATGCGGTGGTCAGTGATTCGTCCTTGTGGATAGTTGTAAGTGCGGATTTTTGCTGAGCGGTCGCCTGTTGATACAAGCGTTTTTCTTCTGTTGGCAATGTCGTCTACGTATTTCTGGTGTTCTTTATCATAGATAAATGTGCGCAGACGAGCCAAAGCGCGCTCCTTATTCTTGGGCTGGTCACGCGTTTCGGTACATTCAATTAGAATTTCTTCTACTTCTCCTGTGTTCGGATTTTTCCAGTTATAGCGCAGGCGTACACCTGATTCTACCTTATTTACGTTCTGGCCACCTGCACCGCTCGAACGGAAAGTGTCCCATTTAATTTCGCCTTCATTAATCACTACATCGAAAGCCTCGGCTTCGGGAAGTACGGCCACTGTTGCTGCAGAGGTGTGCACACGACCCTGTGTTTCAGTAGCGGGAACGCGTTGTACACGATGCACACCGCTTTCGTATTTCATCGTGCCATATACATCTGTACCTGTGATGGAGCAGACAATTTCTTTGAAACCTCCTGCTGCACCTTCGCTCGCGCTTGAAACTTCTAGTTTCCATCCCTTACGCTCGCAATACTTTGAGTACATGCGGAAAAGGTCACCAGCAAATAGAGCGGCCTCATCTCCACCCGTACCGCCACGAATTTCAAGAATGGCATTTTTTGAGTCCTCAGGGTCTTTAGGTACGAGCATCAGTTTAATGCTTTCCTCTAGTTCGGGAATACGTTTTTCGCAGTTTACCACTTCTTCGCGAGCCATCTCCTTCATTTCGGGATCAGTCTCATTGAGCAGCAGGTCTTTGCTCTCTTCCAGATTGGATAGTAAGTCCGCATACTCCTTGCGTGCGGTCATGAGGTCTTCCAATTCTTTGTATTCCTTGGTTAGTCGTACGTAGCGCTGTTGGTCAGCAATCACCGAAGGGTCGGTAATGAGTGTGCTGACTTCTTCAAAGCGGGCTACGAGGCCATTGAGTTTTTCTAAGAGTGTATTCATGAATGTTGTTTCAGTTTTTTGCTAAAATCAATAATCCAGTTGCTGATGCGCTGTCTGCGAATCTCTTTCCAACAGATGCATAGCCATCCTATCACAGATAGGAAAGTCGTGAATATTCGAAAGAATGATATTTTTTCTGGCGAAGAAATCATTCCATAAAAGAAGCGAATCATTTCCGCTAAACAAGCCAGAGTAGCAACGATTATGATGAAAGTAAGAGCCTTCTTTGTCGTAATTGGAGACGGTATCATCAGAATGAATAAAACCGCCCTAAAAAAGCAAAGTGCAAAAGAAGTAAGGAGATGTGTTATGCGGACGTTCGTCCCAACCATTCCATTTCCTTCTTTTGTACTTTGCAGTATATGCTAGTAGTTGAATTCTCCAAATTCGCTCTTGATTGTAAGCGAGCGTTTGCCTTCTTCTATATGACCCACTACTTGAGCGTCGATATTGAAACTTTGGCTAATGGCAATCACTTGTTCGGCTATTTCCGGACGTACGTATACTTCGAGTCTGTGACCCATGTTGAATACTTTGTACATTTCAGCCCAATCCGTACCACTTTGTTTGGCAATGGCTTTGAAGAGGGGAGGTACAGGGAACATATTGTCCTTAATCACACGGCAATTTTCTCCTACGAAGTGCAGTACTTTCGTTTGAGCTCCTCCTGTGCAATGTACCATACCATGAATTTCAGGACGAAGTTCATCGAGCATTTTCTTGACCACAGGGGCATAAGTACGAGTGGGCGAGAGGACAAGTTTTCCTGCGTTGATAGGCGCTCCTTCCACTTCGTCGGTCAATTTGTAGCCACCGCTATATACCAATTCTTCTGGCACTGCATGATCGTAGCTCTCGGGGTATTTCTCTGCCAGATATTTGGCAAATACGTCGTGTCGGGCAGAAGTTAGACCATTTGAACCCATACCGCCGTTATACTCATTCTCATAAGTAGCTTGACCACAAGAAGAAAGCCCCACGATGACATCGCCCGGACGGATATTGGCATTATTAATCACATCGCTGCGCTTCATTCGGCAAGTTACTGTAGAGTCTACAATGATGGTGCGCACGAGGTCGCCCACATCTGCTGTTTCGCCACCAGTAGCATAAATGCCCACGCCCATGTCGCGCATTTGCTGAAGTAGCTCGTCTGTACCATTGATGATGGCCGAGATCACTTCGCCAGGAATGAGCATCTTGTTTCGGCCGATGGTAGAGCTAACAAGAATATTGTCTACGGCACCCACGCAAAGCAAATCGTCTGTGTTCATAATTAAGGCGTCCTGTGCAATCCCTTTCCATACAGAAAGGTCGCCCGTCTCTTTCCAATACATATAGGCTAGGCTCGACTTTGTGCCAGCTCCGTCGGCATGCATGATGTTGCAATACTCGGGATCTCCTCCCAAGATGTCGGGGATGATTTTACAGAAAGCCTGTGGAAAGATTCCTTTGTCAATATTCTTGATGGCGTTGTGCACGTCTTCTTTCATGGCGGATACACCGCGCATCATGTAACGTTGTTTGCTGTCCATGGGGATATGGTAGTTTTGTGTATGTCTTTTAGAAATGAGCTAACGACATTTCCTAGGTCGTTAGTCCGATTCTTTTATTAAAATTCTACGTTGGGTGCCTTCTCTGCTCCTGTTTCGGCTTCGAAAGGAGTTTTTTTGTCGAAACCAAACATGCTTGCTACGATGTTTTTGGGAAAACGGCGTACGGCAATGTTGTATTCTTTCACTTGTTCGTTGTAGAGTTGGCGGCATTCGTTGATACGATTCTCTGTACCCTCTAGTTGTGCTTGGAGTTCTGAGAAATTTTCACTTGCCTTGAGGTTGGGGTAGTTTTCCTTAATAGAGAGCAGCTTTCCTAAGGCTTGTGAGAGTTCACCTTGAGCTTCCTGAAATTGTTTCATCTTCTCGGGAGTCAAGCTTCCAGCATCCATAGTGATTTGTGTGGCTTTAGCGCGAGCTGATACGACATCTTGTAACGTCTGACTTTCATGTTTCGCATAGCCTTTTACTGTACTCACTAAGTTGGGGATTAAGTCGGCACGGCGTTGGTACTGTGTCTGTACGTTGCTCCAAGCCGTGGCTACCGACTCGTCTTTGGCTACGAGTCCGTTATAAGTGGTCAGTGTGCCGACGGCAATAATCAAGATGATTACGCCGATTACTAGCAGAACGATGGAACTTTTCTTCATAAGATTCTGTTATTATACGAGGTATTAATGAATAGATACTTTGAAAATGCGTATGAAAGCGTATTGATAATTTTCTAGAAGTGTGAGACCTCTTGTTAGAAACGGCCGCCGCTTCCGCCACCGCCGAATGTGCCTCCACCAAATGAGCCACCTATACTTCCACCCGAGAATCCACCCGAACTATTGCCTCCACCTATTGGCATTATAGGAGGTATCGTGCTACTTCCATTTTGAGTGTCGTCGTCTTCATAAATCACCTTTTCTCGTCCACATTTTGGACAGCGAAGCAGAACACGGTATTTCCATTCTCCTGTACCCTTGTTGATGCGCAAGCGTTTCCTGTGAACTTCGCGCATACGCGTTTTACACTGAGGACATTTATAGCGTTTTTGGCTTTTGTAGATAGCATAGGAGATAATAGCGATAAGGAATGCAGCCAATATGAATCCTGCGATAGCAGCATCTGTTTCATCGTCTTCTTCGGGGTCGGCGGTTAGCGATTCATCTCCGCGTATGTAAGAATCAAGCCCACGAATTGTTCCCATAATCGCTTCGTCCCATTTTCCCTCTTTGAGGGCAGGCATCGTAATTCGATTTTGCACTCTGCGACAAATTGCATCGGGAAGAGTGCCTTCAAGTCCGTTGCCTGTAAGAATTTGAAAACTCCTGTCTTCGGTAGCAAGTACCACAATCAATCCAGTGCGTTGCTTTCCAGAACCTACTCCATATTTCTTACCAATGGCCATACCAAATTGGTAGGGATCATCTCCTTCAATCTGTTTTACTACAACTACTACCGTCTGAACCCCTTTGTCTCGTTGCAATCGTATCAGCATGTGGTCTGTCGAATCTACAGCCGCTTGTGAAAGCACGTTCTCAGGGTTGCACACATAGCGTCGCGCATCTTGTAGATGCACCATGGGCACATCTTCTGGTGTCCATTTTCGAGCAAATGAGAGTAGGAAAGAGCATGCTGCTATTAGAAGAAGTAGTACTTTTTGCATAGGGCAGAGCTTATCTTATCTTATGCAAAAGTAAGCAAAAGCGCTGATATGGACTAGCAGACAAGGAGAAAACGTATGCTTACCATATAATTTTGTGATAAAAGTGACCTAAAACTTGTAGGGGTGCGATAAAAGTGGGAACTTTGCAAATTGAAAACTACATTCTTTAGCTATTGAAAAAGTGAGAAATCGTGGGATTTTGCTGACGAATTAGTAATGGGTGGTTCTATAAATTCCATCATCAGAATTTATAGAACCATCCTAAATCTAGAATTTGAGACTAGTAAGTAAAGGAAGTCTCTATTCTTCTTATAATTATACTTCGTCTGTTCACTTAATCCTTATTTCCCTCCTTCCCATATTTGTATATTTTATCAACCTAAAATACAAAAAACTGATGAATCATTATTACTTAAAGCGTCTTATGCTTCTTTGTAGCTCGTTTTGTATGATCTTGTGCTTACAAGCGCAAGCTCCTTCGGGCTATTATAGTGGAGCAAAAGGTAAGACCGGAGCGGATTTGAAAACGGCCTTGTTTAAAAAAATAGCCAACCATACAGCTTTAAGCTATGATGCGTTGTGGACGGCATTTAAGACCACTGACGTACGTGCTGATGGTAAGATATGGGATATGTATTCCAGCAAGACGAACTTTGATCCAGAAAAGGGTCACAAAGGTAATTATTCAAAAGAGGGCGACGTGTTCAACCGAGAACATTCTTTCCCAAAAAGTTGGTTCTCTGATGCAAAGCCTATGTATACGGATCTGTTTCATCTTTATCCCACGGATGGTTATGTAAATGGTCGTCGCAGTAACTATCCTTTTGGTGAAACTAATGCTCCTACGTATACTTCCAATGGAGGTTATAGTAAGTTAGGCCCGAGCAGTGTCGCAGGTTATTCAGGCACAGTGTTCGAACCCAATGATGAGTATAAAGGCGACTTCGCACGTACATATTTCTATATGGCCACGGCTTATGAAGATAAGATAGCAGGTTGGAGTTCGCCTATGCTCTCGAAGAATTCCTATCCTGCGTATGCCAATTGGGCGCTTACCATGTTGCTCCGTTGGGCTCATGAAGATCCTGTAAGTCAGAAAGAAATCGATCGCAACAATGCGGTGTATACCATTCAGCACAATCGTAATCCGTATATTGATTATCCTGGATTGGAACAATATGTATGGGGGGATAGTATTGGGCGCTATTTCGATCCCGACAACTATGGTCATGGTGGTGGTGTAACACCTCCTTCTGAGGAAGTGGAAATTCCAACCTTTTATCCAGCAGCGGGCGTTGTGTCAAAAGGAACGGACGTAACAATCACTTCTGCCACGGAAGGAGCTTCTATTTATTATATTGTCAATGGTGGAAGTTTGCAGTCGGCTTATGGTGCTGCACATGTGACGATAAACGAAGCTACCACTATTCAAGCTTATGCTATGTTGGGCGAGGTGAAAAGTCAAAGCGTTGTGGCTAATTATACCATTGCTAGCGAATTGCCCGAAGGAAATCATGTATACACTCTTGTGACTAACGCAGCTAACCTTTCGGTAGGTAATAAGGTGTTGATTGTATGCCCATCGCAGAATTTGGCTTTGAGTGCATCCGACAAGAAATCAGCAGTCAGAAAGGCTGCTTCCGTTTCAATCTCTGACGATAAGATTATTGAAACTGAGGTTGGGGCAGGTAGTCTTCCTTATGAATTGACACTTGGTGGAGGTGCAGATGCTTGGACTTTCTATGATGCTGTGGAAGACAACTATTTGTCTTTGCTCTCGGATAAGAATGCTCTTAATTATTCATCTGATGCCAAGGCTACTAATGCACAGTGGACCATTCGCATTTCGTCTTCAGGTGAGGCTGTTATTACGAACAACCAGTATTCTTCGCGCAGCATACGATACAATGTAAGCAGTCCGCGCTTCTCTACCTATACGAATGGACAACGCCCTGTGGAGCTTTTTGTGAAAACTCCTGCTACGGGACTTTCTCCTGTTTTAGACCATACGAGTGCAACCATTAAGGTGTATGATGTGCAGGGACGTTACATTTTTACAGAATCCTCGCTTTCTGAAGCTCTTAAAAAACTAAAGAGTGGCCTCTATATTGTCAATGGTCAGAAAATCTTGATTCGCTAAGTATTTCTCTTAAGGGTGGTTCTATAAATCCCATCATCAGAATTGGATACCATAAATTTCAGAATTTATAGAACCACCCTTAAACAAATTCATAAGGGACTCTTCTTGCACATGCAACATGCAGGAAGAGTCCCTTATAGATAAAAGAGAATTTAGATTGGAGAACTGTTGCTCAAGGCCATGAACATATTAGCGCTACATCTTATTGTGATGCTTTTGTGGGGTCTCGTAGTAGCTATTGTAATAGCCATATTTGTTCTTGCGCTTGGTGATATCCGAACCATTTAGCACCATTCCTATGTGTTTGAAATTACCATTCTTGTGGAGCTCATCAATGTCTCGAAGCGTTTTTCGGTTTTTGTTAGTCCTACGCGAATAATAATAAGTGTGAGGTCGGCAAACGATCTGATTATGTTCGTGTCGGCAACGATGTCGATTGGTGGACAGTCGAGAATGATGAAGTCGTAGTTATTGCGCGCCCACTCCATAAGTGTTGCCATTCTGTTGCTGAGCAAGAGTTCCGAGGGGTTGGGCGGAATAATTCCCACGGGGAGAAGGTCGGATTGCTCACCGAAAGCGTTATGCATGACAAGTGATGCCAAGTCGTCATTGAGTCCGCTCAAGTAGGCTGAGAGGCCTTCAGTAGGGGTTGGGACGATGTGACTTGTAGAAGCGTGGCGCATATCCATATCGATGGTGAGCACGCGCTTGTTGTTCAAGGAAATCGTTCGGGCTAGATTAACTGAGGTGAGGCTCTTTCCGGAGTTGGGGGTAAAGCTTGTTAGCATGACAATTTTCGCATCCGGCCCTATGCTACGCATATAATAGTAGAGTTTGCTTCGGAGAATACGAAAAGCTTCGTTGATGGCATCGCGATTGTTGTCTTCCACGTAGATACGGCGCTTCGCGTTCTTCTCGGAACGGCTCCACCAATTTTTCTTGAATGTAATGGCAGGAATTTCTGCTAGTAGGGGCATGTGCATGTTCTCCACATCGTCGCGTCCGCGCACCGTTTTGTTGAGCGCTTCAAGCAAGAACAGAATGCCTGCGGGCACAGCTACTCCAATGGCCAAGGCTAAGAGTAGTACGATGTTTTTACGGGGTGTGGATGGGTTGTTGCTGCCTATAGGCGGCTGAATGATGCGCGTGTTCCAAGCCGTATAGGTCTTAGATAGCTCGTTTTCTTCGCGTTTCTGAAGCAAGTAGATGTAGAGGGCTTCTTTCACTTTCTGCTGTCGCCCCACAGAGAGCAATTTCTTTACCTGTTGCGGAGCTGTGGCAAGTTTCTGGTTGGTCTGCCGCTCGGTGTTTTCCCAACGATTGATTTGCGACTGAATCTGCGTGATCAAGTTGTCAAGCGAATGCATGATAGCCTGCTTTTGTAGTGCGATATCAGTGTTAAACTTCTGTACGAGCGGTGAATTTTCGCTACTATTATCGAGTACATCATTGCGTGAAGTAACAGTCTTATTGTAGTTGGCAATCATGCTTTCGATACCAGTGCTTCCTATTCCGGTATTGGTGGGCAAGTATTGTCCGCTTTTGCTGCGGTCGTGCAAGTATTCGCGAATGTAAGTGGCTACGCTGAGTTGATTCTTGAGCGAGAGAATTTGGTCGTTGTTCTTAGAACTTTGGTTTAAGTAGATGCTTGAAGCAGCATCTATGTCGGGCAGCATGGCCTCACTTTTATAGTCTGAGATTTTTTGGTCAACGTCGCCTAGTTCTTTTGAAAGAGTGTTGAGGCGTTCAGTGATAAACTCAAAAGTACTTTCAGCCACACGGTTGCGATCCTTGAGCCATTGCTCGTTGTAAACGTCAACAAGTTTGTATATTAGGTCGTCGGCACGCTGTTTACTCTCGTCTGCAATGCTGATATTCAAGATGGTACTTTCTTTATCACTCAATGCTACGTTGAGCCTGCTAGCGTACATGTTTCCGGTCGCTTCAACGGGATATTTAGATACACTGATTTCTTTGTTGGTAAACGTTTTTGACCAATACTTGGTAGGTTGAATCACAATAATCCCCACGGGGGTATGGACTAGGGAGTTCATCTTTACAGTGATATGCTGTTTGTCTAGTCCTTTCCCAGACTCAAAGTCGTAAAGTTCTGCCGTTTGGTTCTGATTCAAGCGCATCTTGAAGTTGCAAGAAAAATTGTCGGGAGCCTGTGGCATAAGTAGCGTGATGGGTGAGCGCTCGTAAAGGGGCACACTATGAAAACCTTCTTCCACGTTCATTTGCACATCAAGATGAAGGCGCTTTACGGCTTCTTGCATCATGACAGGAGTCGATATAGTGAGAATTTCGTTGTTGATGTTCAGTGCGGAAGAAGTAATGCCTAAGTTTTGGAAGTCCGCTGCAAGTGAAGCTGCGGCACCGCTGCCACTCTTCTTGTCATCGTTTTTGATGAGCAGAAGCATGCTACGAGTGTAGGTCGGTGTGGAGTGTAAAATGTAATAAGCGGAAATACCAAGGGCTACAATAATGGCTATGACAAAGTATTGCCAATGGCGCAGCGCGATCATACAGAATTCTGTAAAGTCAAAAGATTCCTCTTCTTGTGTGTTCTGATTTTGGAGAAATGGCTTGTCTTCGTTTGTCATTTAAATAGAATATGCAATGTCAGATAGAGGTTTATAATGTGCAAATTTACCATATATATTTCTATTTATGACAAATAAGCTAGCTAAATGTAATCGTTTTTTGTTTGTGAGTGCTTTTGTTTTATTTTTTAAAACGAAGCTGCCAGAATGCTACGGCTGAAGCTGCTGCCACATTGAGTGAATCAACCTGGTGTGCCATGGGGATTTTGACGGTATAGTCGGCCTTGCTGATAGTTTCTTTGGGCAGACCATCGCCTTCTGTTCCCATTACGATGGCTAAACGAGATTCGCATTGTAGGCGAGGATCGTCGAGCGAGATTGACCGATCGGTAAGCGCCATGGCTACGGTGCGGAATCCGTAATCGTTGAGTTGTTGGATATCGCCGTCTATCCATGTCCAAGGAATGAGAAATATGGTGCCCATTGATACTCTAATGGCGCGACGATTGAGCGGGTCGCACGAGTTGCGGGTGAGTAACACGGCATCAATGCCTAGTGCTGCCGCAGAACGGAAAATAGCTCCGATATTGGTGGTGTCTACCACGCCGTCAATTACCACTACACGGTGTGCGTTTTTCAATACATCGGCCAAAGAAGGGCATTGGGGGCGTTTCATAGCGCAAAGTACGCCTCGTGTGAGCTTATAGCCGGTGAGTGTGGCTAGTAGTTCTCGGCTGCCTGTATAGATAGGAAGGTGCTCGTCCATCTGCGCTACAATGTCAGCTGCATCCCCCGTGAGATGCTTGGCTTCAGCGAGCAAGGCGGTAGGTTTGTAGCCTGCGCTCATTGCTACGCGAATAACCTTGGGACTTTCGGCAATGAAAATCCCTTTTTCTGGTTCAAGTTTGTTACGTAGTTGGGCTTCGGTGAGGGAACTAAAGATTTCCGTACCAGGATGGTTTAAGCTGTTTATTGGAATAATGGGCATGGGATTTCTTGTTACGTTGCTTGTGTAAAGGCGTGAAGGTTGTTGGTCTTTCGTGGAGTTTCGTGTCAAGGCATAAAAAAAGATTGAAGCTTTTTTCATACTTCAATCTTTTGTACACTCTCAGGGGTTCGAACCCTGGACCCACTGATTAAGAGTCAGTTGCTCTACCAACTGAGCTAAGAGTGCATGTGGTATTTCGTTTTTGCGAGTGCAAAAGTACGACATTCTTTTATTCTGACAAACTTTTTCTCTACTTTTTTTGAATTTTCTTTGAAAAAGTTCTTTTATGGGGCTGCTATGTTTACATTTTTATTTTGAATCCCTATTTTGAGAGATGCTTGACATATCGAGAGGGTAAAGAGTGCATTTGCTTGTTGCTTCTTAAAAAGACAAGCTTTGTGCCCTTTTCCTGCTTGTCGAATATTATATGTTGTCGCTTAACTTGTCTAAAAATATGGGACAGTAGTCGCGTATTTTATTTTATCGTCTAAGTTGTTGGAAAAATGCGAATCGTATAGCGTTTGGCTTGTTTCTTGATAATCAGAGATTTCTGTGCTCTTCTTTGTTGCGACTGTACTGGAATAACTCAATTTTGGCTCAAATAATGCTAAGTTTCTGCCCAAATAGTTTTTCCTTCTTGCCCAATAAAGAATATTTTCTTGCCCATCTAGATTTTTTTGTATGGGCATAAAGTTCTTTTTATGTGGTCAAGGGTGACTATCTAACCTGTTTGTAAGATGCTTCTTTTTCTAGGTAGCAACTTCTGGATGTCAAAATTCTTTACTTTTCTTATGGGGTGAGAGATGTATGAAAAGTAACATGCTGAAGGATGTAATGGAGGCAAATGTTGTCCATGTCTTCAGCGCTAACTAAAATCGGCGCGATGTTGATTCTTGTGTGTAGATGTCTCTTTTTACTCTATTTCCTGCTTAGAGTGATACTGGAGGAGTGAAAAAGGGAGTGTTTCTGTTGGGTATTGAAGCATTCTTGGGTGATAAAATCGCTCGTATCTCAAATGTTAAACTATGAATTGGAGGTATATGAAAGGAAAAACTAATTATTTTCTTTGCTCTTCTCTCACCTTGCACTATCTTTGCATAAAATAGGCTGCACCTCGGAAATAAAAACAAGCAGGCTTGTTTTGTATTACTCTCGGTTTGCACTATCTTTGCATAAAGATAGGCTGCGTTGCGGCTTGGCAATTGGAACTAGCTTCATGTCTCTTTATCAAGAAAAAGCAAATAGATTATGCAAAATAATGACAACGTAAAGCAGATAAATGCTTTCGCTATGCGCAATGGTATCGTACTCGGATTGTTTGGCATCTTGTCACTTGTGGTGCTTAAATGGTCGTTTTCTATCCCGTTTTGCTCCACTCTTTTTGGTGTGATGCTGTTGTGTAGTCCCGTGTTGGCAACCTATCAGACCGTTCGCTTTCGTCAAGCTATTGCTAGTGAAATCTCCGACTTTGGCTTTATGCGTGGCTTCTTGCATGCTCTGCTCACGGGGTTTTATGCCTCTGTTTGGGTGGCGTTGTTCACGTTTGTTTATTTGCAGTATTTTGATCATGGAAGCATCTTTGAGGCTTACGGTCATTCGCTCAATACACCTGAAATGAAAGCCTATCTCCGACAATCGGGCATAGATGTGCAATTGGCGCAGATGACGGGTAAGGGTGGAGTGAGAGGACTTGTGGAGGCTATGCAAAGTCTGGGCGCATCCACCTATGCATCGTTCTCGCTCTATTGCTCCTTGATATTGGGACCTGTGATAGCGGCTGTGATAGGGCTGATTACAAGAAAATAAAGAATTGGACCTCGCGTGATGGCCCTAAATATAAAAGAAAATATCATCTCATGGATTATAAATACGATATATCAGTAGTAGTGCCTCTCTTCAATGAGGCCGAAAGTCTTCCCGAACTCTATGCTTGGATAAAGCGTGTGATGGAAGCGAATAAGTTTACGTTTGAGGTAATCTTTGTAAACGATGGGAGCACCGACAATTCATGGCAAGTCATTGAAAGTTTTGCTGAAGAAGATGCTCATGTACATGGCATTAAGTTCCGTCGTAACTATGGAAAGAGTCCTGCTCTTTATTGTGGCTTTCGTGAAGCAAAGGGTAGGGTTGTTATTACGATGGATGCAGACTTGCAGGATTCGCCCGACGAAATACCTGAACTCTATCGTATGATTACTCAAGATGGCTTTGATCTTGTGTCGGGTTATAAGCAGAAACGCTATGACCCACTTTCAAAGACTATTCCCACCAAACTCTTCAATGCCACAGCACGCAAGGTGAGTGGTATTCATAATCTGCACGACTTCAACTGCGGACTGAAAGCCTACCGCAACGAAGTGGTGAAGAATATAGAGGTATATGGCGAGATGCATCGTTATATTCCCTATTTGGCAAAAAATGCAGGTTTCGATAAGATAGGAGAGAAAGTGGTACATCATCAAGCTCGCAAGTTTGGTAAGACCAAATTTGGCGGTCTCAATCGTTTCGTCAATGGCTACTTGGATTTGCTATCTCTATGGTTCCTCAATAGCTTTGGCTTGAAACCCATGCACGTGTTTGGCTTCTTGGGTTCCTTGATGTTCTTCCTCGGCTTCGTATCTTGCCTCATCGTAGGTGGTGTGAAGTTAGCTCATATTTTGACATCTACGCCTGCGCCCTTAGTAGCCCATTCTCCCTATTTCTTTATTGCGCTGACCATGATGATTCTAGGTACGCAGCTCTTTGTGGCCGGTTTCTTGGGAGAACTCATTAGTCGCAATGCAGCTGGAAGAAACGATTATCAGATAGAAAAACAAATCTAGCATACAGAGAAATGCAGCCTTTTGATAAGAATACAAATGGATTCCTCACGGGGAAATCCAGAACGGGGCGCACTTCGTTGAGGGCGAGTCGCTATGTGGTGGCCGCCCTTGTTGCAGTATGCGGTATAGGCACGTTGTTGCCCTCATGCTCTAATATAGACTGTCCACTCGACAATGTGGTGAGGATGCAGTGTAATCTCTACTTGAAGTCGCCTCAAAATGCCTATACGCTAAATGAAGAACTCACTGTAACCCCTGCCGGGCGCGATACAGTGTTGCTCAACAAGGCTTCGGGCATCAAGAGTTTCTTGCTCCCCTTAAAAGAAGGGGAGACAAAAGACACCTTGCTCTTGCATTGGGCTAATGCCGATGGGCTAACAGCCACTGATACGCTATTCGTCGACCATACACTGCAACCTCATTTTGAGTCGCTCGATTGCCCTTCGTCCGTGTTCCACACCATAACCTCAGTGCGAGCCACTTCGCATTCACTGTCGGAAATGCCGCTTACGGTCGACAGCGTGTCGGTGGTACGTACGTTAGTCAATTACGATGATGTTGAAAACATTCGCATTTTCCTTCGTACTGCTAGCAGTAAGTAGTCTTTGTTTCAAAGTCAAGGCGCAGACGCCCATTCTCTATGTCGACAGTGTGCGCACGGAAAAGCCGAGAAAGAAAGCACCAAAGCAAACAACTGCAAAATCGCAGCAACAGCAGTCCGATAAGCAAGTGCGTGGCGTGCAGTATTCCTCGCCCGAGGAAGCCGCTGCAGCGCTCGAGGCTCAGAAGAAGATGCCGCTCTTTGCGGGAGTGAGCATATCGGCCGACGTCTGTGGAGCCGTGATGGCTGCTTGTACACCTTATGGACAGTATGAAGCGGCAGCTCGCTTGAACCTCTATGGCCGCTACTTTCCCATTTTCGAGATGGGTATGGGCGTGAGCAATCATACCAACGAAACTACCGACCTGCACTATAAAGTGCATTCGCCCTACTATCGCATTGGTATGGACTATAATGTGGCTAAAAACGTGCGTGGAGCGGGACGTATCTTTGTCGGACTGCGTTATGCCTTTTCTACCTATAAGTATGATGTCGATGGACCCGATCGCCAAGATCCTATCTATGGCACCACCATTCCCTTCCGCTTTGAGGGCGTACGTGGCACCAACCATTGGGGAGAGGCAGTGTTTGGACTTGAAGCACGCGTGTGGGGCATGTTGCATTTAGGCTGGAGCATTCGCTATCGTATGCGCATCTACAATAAGAAGAATGCCTTGGGAAATTCTTGGTATGTGCCAGGTTATGGAAAGAATGATACGCATGCCCTTGGCGGTACTTTTAACGTGATATTCGATATATGAAAAAGAAAAGAATCTTGGGAGGCATTTTCTTGCTCTTCCTCATATTTGCCACTATTTGGATAGTGCGCTTCCGTGGAACCACCACTTTGCGTACGGCCGAAGGAGCCATCTTTGGCACAACCTATCATATAAAATATGAGGCGGCACAGCCTCTCGACAAGGAAATTCTTGAAGAACTCAATCGTGTGGATGCCAGTCTGTCGGTGTTCAATCAACAGAGCGCAATCTCACTCGTAAATCAAGGAAAGCCCCAGTCCGATGCTATGCTCTATGAAGTCTTAACAAAGGCACATGCTATCAGTGAGGCCACACAAGGAGCGTTTGATGTGACGGTGATGCCCTTGGTCAATGCTTGGGGCTTTGGTTTCAAGAAGGGACAGTTCCCATCTGACAATCAGATAGATTCTCTTCGAACTTTGGTGGGCTATAACAAGGTAGTCTTGAATGGAAAGACTCAGCAAGTGTCTACGGCTGCTCCCGGTGTGATGATCGATTGTGGAGCCATTGCCAAAGGGTATGGTGTAGACAGAGTAGCCAAGGTGCTGCGCGAACATGGCGTGCTCAATTACATGGTAGAGATAGGTGGCGAGGTTGTGACAAAGGGGCGCAATCCAGAAGGTCATGAATGGCAAATCGGTGTGAGCAAGCCCATTGATGGTTCTGATCCGAGCAAGGGCGACCTCCAAACGGTGCTTAGTTTGCAGAATGCGGCTCTTGCAACAAGCGGAAACTACCGCAACTTCTATGAACACAATGGTCGCAAATATGCACATACCATTGATCCACGCACAGGACGTCCCGTGCAGCATTCTTTGCTCTCAGCTACGGTCATGGCTCCCGACTGTGCCACAGCCGATGCTTATGCCACCGCTTTCATGGTGCTTGGTCTCGATGGCGCAAAGAAAGTATTAGCAGCCCACAAAGAGCTACGTGCCTATTTGATTTATGCCAATGAGAAAGGCCAACTTTGCACTTATGTAGATCGAATGCCTGTGGAGAAATAATCTGATTCTCTATTGTGAGTATTATATCCTTCGTCCTTTGGCCGATGCGGGACGCGTCGACATCATAACAAATTGTGTTAGAAAATAATATTGGAGATTCCTCATTGTCGTAAGTATCATACCATTGAGGAGAGGAAGCCTTTTGTCACGTTTTATGGATCATACCTTTTCCAACCGCCTACTTTTAGTACCTTTGTTTCAAGGCTTTAGTCGTCTGGACTTCCTCGACATCGTAGAGAAGACACCTTTCGATTTTCGCACGTTGAAACCGAAAGAGATTGTTGTGCGTCAAGGCGATGAAAGTCATCGCCTCTGCATCTTACTCGGCGGAGAGGTGGAATGCGAATCAGAAAGTCCAGAACATACCTATCGTATAAAGGAAAATATCCGTGCCCCATGGGTGATGCAGCCCGACTGCCTTTTCGGCCTACACAATGTCTATCGTTATACGGTACGTTCGTTGGTGGAATCCCAGTTCGTCATGCTCGATAAGCAAAGCGTGCGACGACTGCTGATGCAGTATCCTGCATTCCAAATCAACTTCTATAATATGTTGAGCACTGTCGCACAACATGCTTCTTCCCTTTTGTGGTTGAAACGTGCCGAAAATGAGCGTGAGCGCTTTATCATGTTTCTTCATCGCCGTTGCCTTCGTCCCATTGGAAACAAAAAACTCTACATCCGCATGGAAGATTTGGCGAAAGAGCTAGGTACCACTCGTCTGCGCGTATCACGTATGCTCCTTTCCATGTCTCAAAACGGCCTATTGGATTATTCTCGTGGCATAATTACCATTCCCGCTTTGGAAAAGCTGAATGTTAATGTTTAGAGGGGAGACTTTGAGACATATCTTTCGATATTGGGAAACAAGTGACAGATCGTTCTGTCACATCTTATCGGCTCCCATCCTATACGTTATGCTACCACTCCCAATATATAAGCTAGGCTGATGAGGCTGATGCTTTCCCATAATAAGATGCCTTGTAGCAAAGGACGAATGCCCACGTGGCGCAGTTTGTCAAGCGTAAGCGAAGCACCAATAAAGAAGAGGGAAAGCGTGATGAAATGTTTGGCAAGATCACTTACTGCTTTGCTAAAATGGGTGCCTACAAGAGAAAGATTCTCACCTATAAGTGATGTGTTGCTCAGGATGTAGGTGTTGAAAAGAATGGCGATGATAAACCATACGATAAACCGAGGAATACATTTATACCAAGGCTTGTTGTTGCTAGCGCCTTTTACGGCAGCAGAGTTCCTAAAGAACCAAGGTGTAAGCAATGCAATTGCCACAATCCAAAGCGCACGAGTAAGCTTGATGGTTGTGGCAACTTCGAGTGCACTTACCCCTTGTTGGGCCATGAGCGTTGGGTGCATTTGATCGTAAGCTGCTCCTGCGCCCACTACCGAGGACGTGTCGTGAATGGCAATGGCTGCCCACATACCAAATTGCTTCATACTCATTCCCAGGGCATCTCCGATATAGGGGAATACAAAAAGCGCAATAGCGTTGAGCATAAACACTACGCCTAGAGCCACCGACATACTTTCAGCTTTCGCCTTGATGATAGGACCTACTGCAGCAATGGCACTCCCTCCGCAAATGGCTGTACCTGCAGAAAGCAGATAACTTGTTTGTGAATCAACTCTTAGAAATCTACGTCCGTAAACCCATCCTAATCCTAAAGTGCCAAACACACTGACAATGGTAAAGAGCATTCCCTCGCTTCCTGAAGCAATGGCTTGATTCACGTTCATGCCAAAGCCTAAGCCAATCACAGAGTATTGAAGCATTTTTTTTGACATGAGTGTGTTAAAGGCATCGAACGTCTTGCCAAAGATTAGCGCAAAAACGAACCCTATGGAAAGGGCAATGGGCGATGTAAGCCAATGTGTCATCCAATTGGCGCTAGCCATCGTTAGGTGGAATGTTTCTGTAGCAAAGTCCAGCAATAGGGAAAAGCCAAGTATGACGACAATGGCAATGTAGCAGTATTCGTTTCTCTTCATCCGTTTTGTTTCTTGTGTTGGGTAATCATGTTCGTGTCTGAGCATGATGCGTAAAAGCATGCAAAAATAGTCAATATTTCTGATTCAAGCGGACGTTGTTCTCCTCATATTACCTGTTGTGTCAATAATATACACCCATATCCCCCCTGTCTCTTTGCACTTTAAAGTTAAGAAACAGGGGGGGTATGGGTGTGGTGTTACAATGTAGGCGAATCTGTTTAGCTTCGGCTCACGGCTTTCACGCCTTTTACAGTACGGAGCTTTTTGATGAGGCCAGTGAGACGTTGCGTGTCGTCTACGAGGATGGTCAGTATGCCAGAGAAGAGGCCATCGTTGGAGTCGATGTTGATGCTACGCAGCATGATATGCTCTTCTTTCGAGATAATGGAGGTGATATTGTTGACAATGCCTAAGTCGTCTTGCCCCACTACATGAAGCGTGATGGGGTAGGAACCTTGTCCTTTTCCTGCCCAACGAGCTTTGACTATACGATAGCCAAAGCGTTCGCGAAGAGCGGGAGCGTTCGGGCAGCTTGTGCGGTGTATTTTAATACCACCACTCACGGGAACAAATCCAAAGATATCGTCGCCATAGACGGGATTGCAGCAGCGAGCCAGCTGATAATCTAGCCCTTTCAAGTCGCGACCAATGACCAACTCGTCTTGCTCACCCTTGGCCTTCATGCCAATCTCGCTCTCCATGCTAAACTCTTCGGCCGAGCGAGTGGCAGCACGTTCGGCAATTCCTTGCTCGCGTTTGCCGAGTTCGAGATACGTATCGAGCGCCTTGTTGATGTCCACCTTCTCATTGCCGAGATCGCGGAAGAAGTCGAAACTCTCTTTGTACCCCAACTTCTTGATAAGTTGGTTGATGAGACCTTCGTCCCAATCAATCTTGCGATTCTTCATTTTGCGCTCCAATATTTCCTTGCCAAGCGCAATTTCGCCAGCCGTAAGTTCGCGTACAGCCGAGCGTATTTTGGAACGAGCATGATTTGACTGAGCAATGTTGATCCATTCGGGCTTAGGCTTCTGTGTGCTCGATGTGAGAATCTCTACCGTCTGTCCGCTTTCCAATGGTTGACGAATGGAGAAGTTCTTGCCATCAATGCGCCCACCTACACAGCGATTGCCCACCCCCGTGTGAATGGTATAGGCAAAGTCGAGCACGGTGGAGTGGGGGGGGAGATGGTAGAGGTCGCCTTTGGGCGAGAATACATAGACATCGCGTTCTTTTAGGTCGCTAGAAAGACTTTGCGTGAGAAGTCCTTCATTGCCAGTCTCAAGAGCAGAACGAATATCGGCTAGCCACGAATCTACTCCACCACCACTACTCTTTACACCTTTATAGCGCCAGTGGGCTGCAAGTCCGTGCTCTGCAATCTCATCCATTCGCTCTGTGCGGATTTGCACTTCCACCCATTTGTCTTCAGGCCCTTTCACGGTGATGTGTAAGCTCTCGTAGCCATTGCTCTTGGGCACGGTGAGCCAGTCGCGAAGGCGCTTTAGATTACTCTCGTATTTATTGGTGATGAGCGAGAATACTTTCCAACATTGTTCTTTTTCCTTGTCGAGCGGTGAATCTAAGATAATGCGAATGGCAAAAAGGTCGTATACACCATGGAAGCCACATTGCTGCTTCTTCATCTTTTGCCAAATAGAGTGGATGCTCTTTGTACGCCCCTTCATGTGGTATTTTAAGCCCTCTTGGTCGAGCATCTCTCGAATAGGTGCGATAAATCGTTCGATGTAAGCATCGCGCGAACGTTTTGTTGCATTAAGGTTTTCCTTAATCATATAGTAAGCGTCGTGCTCGAGGTATTTCAGACTTAAATCTTCTAGTTCACTTTTGAGTTTATAAAGTCCCAATTTATGAGCTAACGGGGCATATAGATAGGCTGCCTCTGTGGAAACACGACGTTGCGCTTCCACATTCTCCACATCTTTGATGTGGCGCATTAAGTTTACGCTGTCAGCAATCAGCATCAGAATAATGCGCATATCGCCCGCTTGCGATACCAACAAATTTCGGAAGTTGTCGGTTCGCATGGCTTCTGTCTTTACCTCGATGGCTTCTACTCGGAGGAAACCGCGCAGCGTATTGGCCACATCCTTGCCAAAGAAACGTTCCACCAATGTACACTGCTCGGAATTACGAACGACAGCTCTTAGCAGATAAGCAGTCAAGGCATGGCCTCTAAGCCCAATCTCATTGACGGCCAAGAGGATGCTTTGTACTGCTAATACTACGCGGCTGAAGCCAAATTCATCACGTGCTATTTGCTCATCAGTGGCAACTGCGCTATCTATAAAGTCGGCAATTTTGCGTGCTTCGTTTGCTTGCGGACGGATGTGCTCGTTTTGATACAAGGCATGGAGCGTAGCAATAAAGGCATGGCGCTCTGTATTTTTCAATTGCTGATTGTTGTCCATAAGCGTTTAGTTGGTTGGAAATGTTCTAAGTAACTTTATATGCAAAAGTAAGCAATTTTCGCTTGCAAAGTATCTTTACTCCTTATTATTTGCGCAAACGATACTCGTAACAGTCGTCCCAGTTGTCGGCTTCATAGTGATTTACTAGACCTGGATAATGCATGAGCTCAGAGCATGAACGAGGGCCATACACTCGGATAATGCCCACAGAATCGGGCCTCCCATACATCCGAATCTCATCGGGAGAGGCAATGAGTACTTCCTCTTGTTGGTCGGTGAGGAAAGGGATGGCGTGCTTGGCATTGACGTTCTCCTCATTGTTGGGAGCGTAGCGAAGAATGCGCGGACTGCTGCTGCAGTTCCAATGGAAGGAACGCGTGCGCTCTAGATTCTCAATGGGGTAGCCAGTCCATACATAGACCATATAGGCTGCGAGCATTGCAATGGTCCATCGGCGTCTGAGCGGTATATGTCTAAACTGCCAAGCAACGATGATGAGCAGAGTGGGGAGGCATGCAGAAACATAGCGTGTGAATTTCCAAGGAGAGACATAAAGCACAATGAGAAACCACAAGGCTGCATATACTGCAATCCAACGAAAGTCACGGGGCATTGCTGTAAGGGTGCGTTCCTTGCGATGCTTCCATCTCCAATGTGCGGCGAAGGAGATCCCTATGGCCACAAAAGGTGTGAGAATATATTTCCCTGCAAAATAGAATAGAGCGAAGAGGGATGTTCTGAAATTGGCTAGGAAGTCTGTTCCTTTCGTGTTGCGCGAAACGTCGGCTAGACGATCATCGTGTAAGAAATGGAAGAATCCTTTATAGAAGGTAAGGCAGAGCACAATGCAGCCACAGCCAAGAATGAGAAACTTCCACCATTCACGTTGTCTTCTTTCTTGTACAAAGCGAAAGGCGAGAAAAAATCCAGTGAACAGGAGATATAGTGCATTAAAATAGCCTACCGATAAGAGCAAAGCGCTGAGCAGACATCCTGTGAATAAACTGCTGGGAGAAAGTGCCTCTTCATGTCGCTCTAGTCGTTGACAAACGTTGATGCTCCATAGCGTCCACAGGGTGAAGAATGCTTCGGCCATGGCATACTCGCGAGCCAAAACGCTATTGGAGATAGATACAGGACAGATGCTGTAGATGAACATCAAAAACAGCAGGGTCTGGTGGTATGTCCTGTTACCTTTGGGGTGAAGTTTACAAAGGATAAGAAAAAGCGTATAGAACGTAAGTGCGTAAAATAAGAGATTGAATGCTCCTACACGCCAAATGGCATGGCTCATCGTAGGTGGCATACCGATGGATACACAGCGAAGAGCCATATAGTAAAGGCTTGCGTGAGAACCATCGCGATTATTATGCCACAATGCAGATATATCGTCGCAGAAGCCTTCCCAACCACCTCGGTCGTCAGTGAAAAGGAGGGTGCGTAGATCTTGGCTAGTGTAGACTTTATGTAGTTCGTATACATTGTCTCCCCATCCCGGTTGGTTGTAGGCCAGGGAAAACGAGGTAAGCTCATCGCCATAGAGATTCTCCTTCTCATGGATAAACCAAAGACGGGTAAATAGTCCGAGAAAGAAAATTAGGATAAGGTATCGCGAAGCGGAGTTGGATATATGTTTAAGCATAAGATTTATGTAAACAGGAAAAGGGTAGAACAGAAATTAGCTTCCCAATATATGGCGGAGAGCCGCTATGGGATGATAGAAAAGCATTCGTGGCCCGCTAAATCGCATCACATTCGCTATATTCTTTCGCATGTCAGAGCGATAGCAGTGGATGGGGCAGGATTGGCAAGTGCTTTTCTGATTGCCAAACTTACAATGAGTCAAACGCTGTAATGCATAGTCTTGCAAGCTTTGACACGCATTGCAAAGCTTCCCCTTACGAGTGGCATGGTGATGTTTGCAATAGATCTGTATCATTTTGCAAACAGTAGCTTTCTCTCTTTCAATTCTTTCCATGAACAATCGGGTGTATAGAATTTTAGAATTAGAAGTCGCATGGTGATGAAACTATGCAATGCATTCTTCATAGAAAATAGTAAATTCGTCTCTATGGCATTTGCAGCACAAAGTTAAGCAAATATGGCTGAAAAGCAATGAATTAAGTAATAAATGGTTCAAGTTTCGGATTCACCCCGTCTATGCTAAATCCGAAAAGTTGAGATATATTCTATATAAATCCCTCAAAAAAGACGCAGTGTTGGAGTTCTATCTTGGGGCAACAGATATTTGGCGTATGATGGGAAAAGTTCCTGAGTGACATTTGAAATCTTCGTATTTTCCGTTCATAGGTGTACTTCTTTCCGTTTGTAAATGTACATCTTGCCATCGTTCACTGCTCATCGGTAGCTTTACTGCTGCCGAGCGGTAAAGCTACCACAGGCCTGTGGTAGCTCTACCACTGCCGTGCGGCAGCGCTACCACAGGCCTGTGGTAAAGCGTTCACCGCCCAGTGAACGACGGTAAGATCTTCAAAGAGAAACGGAATGGCCAAGGTTTAAGCATGATAATGAAGAAGTTCAGACATTCTGTTCGCAGCTTACGTATCCATCCGTTCGCAAAGGGGCAATTTTATGAAGAAATAGTGCTTCGGAGCAGCGAAGATGCGCTCCTTGCACCAATGTTGTTTGTTTATAATATTCTATATTGCATTCTTCGTCTATTGTAAAGTTTGTCATTTATCTGCTTTACAACAAAATAATAAGGAAAACGTTCCTTCAAATTCAATCTAATGATCAAAATTGAAGGAACGTTTATCAGTTAAAAAAAATCCGATATATATATAAAGGAGTAATAAGTACGATATGCTAGCTCGTATATTTACTTTGCAATTTTTACAGCCTTTCCTTGTGCATTGCGCAGAAGGTAAACACCTTTGTAAGCATTGCTACTCATGAATCTTCCGAAACTAGTCTTGCCTAAGTATAATCCTGTGGTAGCGTATATTTCTACGATGTCGCCTTCTTGGGGCATTTCTACAGAAGATATGCTTGTTGAATATGACAAATCTACTTTCTGCCATGCTGACCACTCAGAAGTAGCTTTGCCTTTCACCCCTTGTACGCGCCACTGATAAGTGTTACCTTCATTCAGCCCCGTGAAATTGTATTGATTCGTGGTAATGCCATTGAATGATTGAACTGCACGAAGAGCAATCTTTTGTTGAGCAGAGGTGGAACTTTCGTTTAGGTCGTCTTCAGAGAACTCACCATTGTAGATGTTTACGGCATAGAGGTAAGCACGCCTGGTGGGGATAAATCGAACCTTGTATTTGCCTTGAGCCACATTGTCAAAGTTAATGGCTTGCAAGTTACCTGTGATATCCACCTTTCGCGATGCTACTTCTGAGCCCGATTCTGTAAGCAATTTTACCGTAATGGTTGCGGCATCGTTACCATAAGCTTTAAAACGTGCACCTACAGTAACGGCACCTTTTTCTGCTTCGAATGCGGGTGAAGTAAGATTTCCTGGCGCTTTAGATGAACCCAATTTGGCACAATTCTTGGACTCGAATACTTTCTCCCCAGTCCATCCTGCGTTCGTCGTCTTATCATCGAGTTTGGAAGAAATGTCAATGTTTCCATCACCTTTGAAATTTTTGCCCCATGTACTGAAATCTTCTGCTAGAGTTAAAGCTACTGATGGATCTTTAAGATTTGTAACGTCTTTCAATTGCAGGTTATAGCATTCGGCATTATCTACCATAGCCCATGAGGCGGTGAAAGCGCTTGTAGAGTTGACCGTGGAGGTAGTATGTATAGGAGTTTCAATGTACTCTCCATTCATGAAAGTGAAGGAAATCAGGGAATTGCTTTCTGCGATGTCAGTGATGGGCTTACCCATGTAGTAACGACCATCAGTGTTGGCGTTGAATAGTTTCGCGGCGGGCGAAGAAGTGTCTGTCAGAGAAGTGTTCCCCTTCGTGCCGGGGTAGGTGTCACCGCTTTCCGTAGCATCGGAACATACGCCATCCGCAGGAATAATGGTGAGGCGCTGATGGTTTTTGTTATTATTCAGCGTATTGTTTTCCCATGCGCTCTTGTCGTAATCAACGTGGAGTACCAACAATCCATGAGCGGGAAGTTCTGAGTCGGTTCCTACTTGTTGCCTGTTTTCTAGAAGATAGTACTCCGTGGGTGTCTTTTCATTGTAGATAACGTAGGCTTCTGGTGCAGCGTTGAGCGCCTTCATGCCTGTAACGTATTGAGGTGATTTCAGTTCGGTGGGTTGCAGCCATCCGCTCACCCATTTCTCATAAGAGTTGTAGCCTACGGGGTTGTAGCCATCGCCTCCATAAGATCCCGAACTCATTACGTCCCAGTTGCCCATGCCATAACCACCGCCATATTCCGTGTCATAGATATCGGGCAATCCCATGCAGTGACTAAACTCGTGACAAGCAGCACCGATGCCATCCATCCTTTTCGTAGAAGAGGATGCACCAAAGAGCTCTTGCGAGCAGCCATAAGTGTCAATTTTCACACCGTTAAGCGTAAGATTGTAGCCTGCCTCTGTTAAGCACCATTCATGAGGCCACACGGTGTTTTCATCGTCATAGGAGGCTTCTCCATAGCCAGCATAGATTACGAATACTTGGTCTACTTCGCCATCGCCATCCCAATCGTAGTCAGCAAAGTTTACCTGCGATGCAGCAAGTTTGCAGGCTTCGTATACCATTCCTGCGGGGTCTTTGTCATTGCCATTGCTATCGTTAGCCCCATAAGCTGCCATATTCTTTGAGAGTGTGACGGGACCAACGACGTCGAAGGTTAAATCGAATTTTCCATAAGATTGTTCATGAAAGTAATCGTGTACGGAACCAGAATTTCCCAAATGATTGTAGCCTTCTTGATTGAAGAAGTTGCTCCATTCAGTGTTATTGTGAGCAGTTTGCATCTTCACATCTTTGAAGTTAACTAAGATGACCAATCCTTTGTGCTTTCCTGTAATACCAATACCTTCTCCACCTGTGGCGGGAGCCATATAGGTGGACATAGTGTTCTGAATTTTTCCCAAAGACTGTATGCGCTTCTCAAGTTTCTTTAAGCGGATAGCGTTGCGTTCAGCAGTTCGCTTTGCTCCCATCTTTTTGATGGTTGAGGCTTTTGGCTCGTTTGCTGTGATGAACGCATTTTCTTGGTTAGAGCGTTCATTGGCATTGTGGGCTAATTGCGTTGAGGCTATGAGCTTGCCGTTGCTGTCGAGGGTAGCATAGTTGTAAGTGCCATTGGAGCCTTTAATCAAGGGTATGCCATCTGTGGTAGCGTGGAAATGAAAATTCTCGTCACCTTGGATGGTAATGGTCAGAGTCGTTCCATCAGGTTGCTTTACCTGAATATAGCGTCGCTTGGCAGGAATTGCGATTGCACTAGCAGCGAACAAAGAAGCTACTGCAAATGTTAGTAAACGTTTTGCCATTGTTCTCTATTTGTAGGATGAATATTTCTTGAAAATAAATTGTATTTGTTTGCGAGTCTGCACGATGTGTCAGCGTGAGGGGATGGCGGTTTGCGTGCGTTTCTTTCTGCGGAATAGGTCAAGGAAGTTTGTGAAATCCTTTTGCAGACTGATGCCCACGCCTTGTGTGGTGAGCGATGACTTTGTAAAGTAACGGTCGTTTGTCTCGCTATAAGCTCTCAGACTGATGTTGCCGCGAGGCGTGAGTAAATATCGAATATCAAAATCGCCTACGAAGTTGGAAGTGTAGGTGGGATGATCGCGATAGCCAAAGTTACCGTTGATGAGCAATCTGTCATTGAATAAGCGTCCTTGTAGCAATCCGTCTACTTCCATCTCGTCCCATCCCGTAGAGCCAGGTATGAAGTTCGTACCGAAGGTCCATCGCGACTGTCCTCCTAAGGCCGAGGCAATGGCTGAGTTGAGCTGGCCTGTCAGTGTGGATGATAGGAAAGAACGCATCGCTGTGCCTGATACGCCATTGCCCTGTTCGGCTGTTGAAACCGAAGAAGGAGTGGTGGTAAGGAAACGTCCCATCCCGAGCAAGCAAATCACCTGTCGGCTCATGTCTTCTTCTGTGGAGATAAGCTGACGTACCATTTGCTTTTCGTCGGAGGAAATGTTGTGGAGATCTAGGTCAAAATCTACTTGCGGAGCGCGAGCTTTGCCGCCAATGTTGAGAATACAGTCTGCTCGAACTGTTTTCTGTGTGAAACCTGCTCCATAGTTGAGGTCGCTTAGGGGCACACCATTCACTGTATAGAGTGCCTTTAAAGCCAAGTTGGCATCAAGCGGGTTGCCACCAAATGTAATCGTACTTCCTTCTTGTAAGGTAAGATCCTTGCGAATGACGTCTTGTAAACTCAACTTGTAATCGCCGCGTACTACCTTATAGGTGCCATACATTTCAAACCCTCCTTTATTATGCCAAGAAGCTCTGATCGGTCCAACTCCATAGGCTGTGATAGCATCATCAGCACGTGCATCGGTGATAATCTTGATTTGTGCAGAGGGGTTTGTATCGATAAAGAAGTTGAGACGCATGTCTGTGCCCATGTTTTGTGTGGGCACATCTGTATCTATGGAATCTTCTTCCTCTTTGTTGTTGGATGCTAGTAGCAGATTCCTATCGTTCGCAGGACGGCGGCTATGGAAATGAATCATTTGGTCGTCTTTAGAAAATGCCGTTTGCGAACTGAGGTCGTATACAAAGGTGGTAGGAGTTTCAGGGGTTAAGGCGATGTCTGCCATGAATTGGCCAGGCATTCCTTTCAGCTGTACAGTACCAGAACCCGTCGTTGTGCTATAAAATGGCATTCCTGATTGTTTTTGCTGATTGTAGCAAAGTAGGTGAGTAGCAGCTAGTGTGAAGTCGTAGTTAAGATTCTTCAAGTGTGTGTGGCGTAGCGTGCCATTGGCAATGCCGCTTCCACCGCGTTTGTCAGAAATGATGAAGTCGTTGAACTTGAAATAACCTGGTCCTAATTCTACTTGGCCATTACTTACCTTATAGCGAACGCCCGTAACGGGAATGGTGGCTTCAGCATTTGCTGTAAGTTTTCCTTCAAAGTCAAGTTTTTTAAAAGGTCCGTAAAGGCGTAGTGCGCCAGTGGCATCACCCGTAAAGTCGTCGAAGATACCATTGATGTAGCGACGTAGGAAACGCAAATCGGTGTGATGCGTGTTAATATGAAGATCTAGTCCTTTCTCTGCCAAAGATACGTAACCTTGTAATTCTGTACCATCGTCGACGGTGCGCGGAAGGTGCATTGACGCATTCAGATTGATGCGGTTGTCAGCTTTGTTCCAATTTGCCGAGATGTTCGCACGTCCCATGGGACCATTGTTGAAAGTAAAATTGGGTACGTTGAGGTGGGCATGTACTTGTGGATGGTTGCCTTCTTGTGTAAACGAGGCCGTCCCTGTGGCATTGCCTCCGAAGGCTACTGCATCAAAGTTGATTAAGTCAAGAATGTAATTAATGTCAACATTCTTCAAGCGAGCCACGATGGAGTCGTTTCGTCCAGCTCCCACCTTGCCGCTGACAGAGAGTGCTTGGTCTTGACTTGAAATACTTACACTATTGATGGCAAGTTGATGATTAATGTAGGAAAGTTGACCGCTCGAGATGTTCCACGGCATGTGGTCTAAAGCAAACTCCGTAGGGTGAATGTTCATGTGGAACCCAATCTTCTGGCCTCCTCTGATAAATTCAGTCTCGCTTTCAAATTTTCCGGAATAAGCCTTGCTGTCTGTATCGGACCAACCAATCTGTGTGAGTAGCTTTCCTTCCTGTGTTTTGAAATTTACGGCCACATGATAGTCGTGGCCAGAGATTTCTTTCTGAGCTTGCACTAAACAATTATATAGGGAACCTTCTCCCGAAAGATAGATGCTAGGCTTATCGAAATGTTGTCCAGAGATGGTCAAAGAAGGAGTAGAGGCAGTGAGCCAAGTACGTCCATTGCCAGTATTGAGAGTGCCTCGTAAGCGAAGTGTGCCTCCTGCTTGAATGTCAACACCCAACATCTGCTTTAGAAAATCAGTATCTTTTAGTCGTGTATCAATGGTCCATTGTTGGGAAGCAGATGTTGCCCCCGCAGAGGGGATAATCGTTGGTAATGCGCGATGTAAAAGGGCTGTTACACCATTTATGATGGATTGTGGTTGGAGATTACCTTGAATGTCGGCATCCAAGAAGTCGCTATCAATGTGTAATGAAGAATGCTGTGATGCATGTCTTTGTAACTGCGCTGTGAAATGGTCTAACTGGTAGTTCCCTCTTGGACCATTTTGCATATGGAAATGGCGAATGCTGACGTTTCCCCAAGGCAATGTGCTTCCTAGCCCAGACAAAGATGCTTGAACACTACCACTGAACGCAGCTGCTCCGTAAGGAGTATGAATTCCTAATTGTGATGGCACAAGATGGTCAATTTGTGCTTGTAGATTGATATTTGCTAACTTCTTTCCTACGAGCGAAGCATCGCCTTTAACCGCAAATTGTGCACGAGCATCTTGGCTTTTGAGACTTGCGGAAATGATTTTCCCATCATAGTTGCCTGTAAGATGAATACCTCCATAACAGATGTTGTTCCACTCCAAGGCACTGATATTGATATTGGCCCATAAGGATGGTGCTGACTTCTTGTTGAAATCAGACTTAATTGAAGCGTGTAACGAAGCACGTGTGGGCAGTTTGGGATTATTAAAAATGACAGAAGGACGCACATCTGTCAGTTGCGATTTTACGCTAAGCAAGGAAGAATCCCATGTGGCATCAGCGGCCACTTGTCCCACAGCTGTATGGAGTATCAGCGCTCCTGTTGCATGATGCTTATCCTTTATTAATACATGTGCAGAGACATTGATGTCGCCAATGCGAGCGATGAGTTGTGCATCTTTCTCCTTCAGTCCCGTCCATTGGGCAATGTTCGAACCAAGCGGAACTCCCACAAATAGTTGCTTTATATTGACACTCGCTGTGAGCCCTTTGCCTCCTTGTCTGTTCCAAGTTAAGTCAGTTTGTATCTTGAATTTGTTGTCAGTAGTATGTGCCGAGAATTGATTGAGCTGTAACTTTTGGGGAGTGAGCAATAGGGAGGTTGAAAAGCGAATCGTTGCGTCCATTCCAGTGGGAAACTTTATTAGTGGACGTAGGTCGGAAGTGGCTACTTGTAAGTCTTTCAAGGTGGCTCCAATATGCAGTGTGGAAGCGAATGTGCTAAAATCTTTCCTAATGTCGTAAGTGGCTAGCAGAGAAGTTTGTTGAAAATGTGTATGAGGCATTTCCAAACAGAAATCTTCTATTTGAGCATTTTGTCGGTCGGCATTCAACTTGAAATGAAGTTGGCGGATGTCTAAGCCGGATTTCTCTTTGAATGATAAAGAGCGTACACGTAAATTGATGGATTGCGGTGTGATTGACTTTAAACTTACGTTGGCATTTAAGTCCTTTACGCTCAGGTGTGCAAAGTCTAATTTCCCTGGTTTGGAAAGTTTGTAGAGCTCATTGTATTGGAAAGCGACTCTACGCAGTATTATCGAATTGATACGCAGGTCAATAGCTGTCTTTTTATGAGGCTCTTTACTTGCAAACGCATCAAGTAAAAATTGGTAGTTGGTAGCGCTATCAGATTTTTCTTTGTATAGGTTTACACTTGTATCGAGTAGGGAAACAGTGCGGAGTGATAGTTGGTGTTTGAACAATGACCGAAGTTCAATCTTGCACGATATGAGGCCTGCCTGCAGAAGGTCTTTCTTCTTCAAATCTTTAATGTTAACCTCTTTGAGTGTTAATCGATTGAAAAGTCCCACCTCAATGTGTCCAATCGTAACTTCTGTGCCGAGTCGATTGCTTAGCGCTTGAGCAATTTGCCGTGTGAGGAACTGCTCGGTAGGTGAGAAGTTGAGAAATGCCAACAATAAGGTATATGCGCCAATGATGGTGCATAGCAAAGTGCGAAATATGTTGCGTAGTGAGGGTCTCTTCACTTTCTTGTTGGATTTGAATAGATTGGGTGTGTGGTTACTTCTTAGCATCTACGCGATGCGACTTTCCTTCGAGATGAAGAATCTGCGTAGCGTATTTCAATACTTTGGGTCGATGTGTGATGAATATCAATGTAGAATTTCTGTTTTCCTGAACGATGCGTTGAAGTACAATGTCTTCTGTTTCGCTATCTAATGAGGATGTAGCTTCGTCGAAAATAATAATGCTTCCATCCGAGAGTAAAGCACGTGCAATGGCTATGCGTTGAGCCTGTCCTTCAGAAAGTCCCCCTCCTGATTCGCTGCATGGGGTGTCGAGGCCTTTAGGAAGTTCTAATACGAAATCGGCAGAAGCTGTGTGAAGTGCCTTTCGAAGTTCTTCTTCTGTAGCCGTGGGGCGTGCTTGTAGCAGGTTGCTCCGGATGGTACCCGAGAATAGTGTGTTGCCTTGCGGAACATAGGCAAAATTGCAGCGTAGGTGCGGACTCATTGCGTGTGTGCATCCTGTTCCGTCAATCAATGTGACAGAGCCTTGCTGCGGCTTTATTAAAGAGAGTAACAGACGAATGAGTGTGGTCTTTCCTGCTCCCGTCTCACCCGTAATGGCTATGATGCTTTTGGCAGAGAATATTTGGCTGAAATCGTTGAATATCAGTCGTGACTTAGCTTCGTATTGATAACTCACATGGTTGAGCTGTAAGCCTAAGGGACGAGGAAGCAAGAGAGGCTCCGTAAGTTCTTCTTGCGGAATGTCTTCAATGTCCATCAAGCGCTCAGAAGCCGTGAATGCTGAGATAAAGATGGGAATAAACTTTGAGAGCGTACGGATGGGCGATTGAATTTGCCCTACGAGTTGGATAAATGCCAACATGGCACCATAAGTGATGAGGCCGCGCGATAGACTATATGTGCCCCAAGTAAATGTGATGAAATATCCTGCACCAAATCCAAAACTGAGAAGTCCTGTAGAGATTGTAGAGTAACGGGTGCGTTGCAGAATGGTTTGATGGAGTTGGTCTTGTTGCTTCTTTAGACTATTGATAAAGAAATCAACACGTTGTAATGTCTTGACTACCAGTGAATGTTGAAGTGTTTCTTGGATGATGGCTTGAATGCGACTTTCCTCCTCTCTCGATTGGTGTGTCAGTTTTCGCATTTTCTTGACATAGAGTTTGCTGCATACCAAGAAGAATGGAACTACACACACAATGATGAGAGCTAGTGTGCTGTCCATAAAGAAAAGGAAAAGAAATGCTCCAATAAATTGTACGAGGGTGGTGACAAGATTGGGAATATCTTCTGTGATAAAGTTTACCACATCCTTTACGTCGCGTTCCATACGATTGGTGAGATGTCCCGTATGGTAGGTTTTAAGTGAAATCCATTCGCTGTGCATCAATCGGGCAAAAAGCTGTTGCTGCATGTCGTTCTGTGCATTGACCCCTAGCGTAGCTCGAATCCATCGAGAAGATAGGCTGAGGGATATGCGCAAAGTCATGATGAATGCGATTAAGATGAAAGCATGCGTGAGTGGAATTTGTTGGTTGTGGTGGGTAGCAATGTCAATCACAAGTTTCGTGGCCCAAACAAAGGCAAGGTCAAGACCTACGAGTGTTATGCCCAATAGCGTGTTGAGCGTAACTTGTAGTTTATGCCCTCTAAAGAGGTGAAATAGGTATTTTATAATATGTGGCGTAGAACGCGTCATGAATGGAGTCGTAAGAGAAGAATAGGGGGTTAGTAGCGTTGGTCAGCTCCCCACATCAATTTGTCGCGTAAAGTATCGAAGAAGTGTTTATGCTCAATCTTGATTACCTTGATTGTGTGAGGTGCACAATGAATGCTAATCTTTGTTGAGTTTGGAAGGCTCTCGCTTCGTCCATCGCAAGAGAGCAGAAATTTCTGTGAACGACTATGTATCTCTAGTCGGATGTCAACATCATCACGAACTACTACAGGACGAATTGACAAACTATGCGGAGCAATGGGAGCAATGCAAAATGTACCTGATTGTGGCACAAGAATAGGGCCTCCTACACTCAATGAATATCCTGTAGATCCCGTAGGTGTGGATACGATTAGTCCATCTGCCAAGTAAGTGGTGAGATAATGGTCATTAATATAGGTTGCAATTTCAATAAGTGAAGAGTTGTCGTGTTTCAGCACAGCTACTTCATTGAGAGCATAGGGATGAAATTCAGAAAGGATGTCATCTTTTTTAACAGCAAGCGCTTTTCGCTTTTCCACTATATAGTCGCCATTGCAAAGTTTCTCTAGGGAGTCTTCTATCGCATCGGGCGATACATCAGCGAGGAATCCCAATCGTCCTGTGTTGATTCCCAAAATAGGGATGCCGCTTGCTCCCACCATGGCTGCTGTGCCGAGGAAAGTACCATCGCCACCTATTGATATGGCTACGTCGGCGCTGCAACGGCGCAATTCAGAAAAAGTCTCTACGCTATTAATTCTTATATCGAAGTTTCGCAAAACAAAAGCAGCAAAGCGTTCTTCCATGCATATTTTGACACCTAAGGCTTGAAGCTTGTGGATAACATGTGCTACGTATTGGTTTTTGCTAGTCTGATATATGTTGCCGAAGAGAGCTATTTTTAGGTGGGAATACTTCATATTGATAAATTAGTTTAAAACTTTGCCTTGGTTTATTAAAATAAAACACAATATTAGGGCAGAGTGCTTAAAAAAGCGTACCTTTGTGCTACCAAAACAAAAACTAACAGGCGCAAATTTACATCTTTCGTCCGAAAAAACGAGAATTAACTATGACAAAGTTGAGCGTGAATATTAACAAAGTGGCAACATTGCGTAATGCACGTGGGGGGAATAACCCCGATGTGATACGTGTCGCTTTGGATTGTGAGAAGTTTGGGGCACAAGGTATTACTGTGCATCCTAGACCCGATGAACGTCATATCCGTCATCAGGATGTATTGGATTTATCTACCATCCTGACTACGGAATTTAATATAGAAGGCTATCCAAGCGATGATTTCTGTCAATTGGTCTTGACCGTGAAGCCAGCGCAAGTAACCTTAGTGCCTGATGCTCCCGATCAGTTGACATCTAACCACGGATGGGATACAAAAAAGCATTTTGAACAATTGCAACCAATTGTGACCCGATTCCGTGAAGCTGGTATACGTGTGAGCATTTTTATTGACGCTAATAATGAAATGGCTGATTATGCCAAGTCGTTGGGTGCTGATCGTGTGGAGCTTTATACCGAGCCTTATGCAGCTAACTACGAAATCAATCGCGAGGAAGAAATTGCACCTTTTGTGGAAACAGCGAAACATTGTAGGCAGATAGGGCTTGGACTAAATGCTGGTCACGACTTGAGCCTGCAAAACCTAGCTTACTTCCATCAATGTATTCCCTGGACTGATGAGGTGAGTATAGGGCATGCATTGATATGTGACGCATTATACATGGGACTGCAGAGTACCATCAAACAGTACTTGGAATGTCTTAGATGAAAGAATAAAAACAATTATAGAATATGATATATTTATTCCTTGCTGATGGTTTTGAAGAAATCGAAACAATCGGTACGATTGATATCCTACGCCGTTGCGGCTTACAGGTACAGACACTCAGTGTAACAGGAAAACGCGTAGTAGTAAGTGCTCGTGGTGTGGTGGTCAAAGCTGATAGTCTGTTTAGAAAAAATCACTTGCTTCATTGTGATGCCTTGGTGCTTCCAGGTGGACTGAAAGGAGCAGAGATGATGAACAAGAATACTGTACTTCATCAAGCTTTGCTCACACAAGCGCGCAAAGGAGTATTGGTTGCGGCTATCTGTGCCGCTCCGATGGTGCTTTCTACTGCAGGCTTGCTTATCGGTAAACACGTGACCATTTATCCCGGAATGCAGCATCATTTAGAGGGTGCCATTTATCATAGCGATGCCTATGTGGTAGAACACGATAATATCCTTACAGGAGCAGGTCCTGCTGCCACTCGCTTGTTTGCCTGCACTATAGCTCGCCATTTCGTGGCTGATGCAACCATTGTCGATCGTGTAGAAAACGATATGCTCTTTGAAGGCTATGATGCTTCAGTCAACCGACTGCTGAAGTTCTAATTTTAGGGAGGTTCTAATGCATACATTTCTAGGAAGAATTAGAACCTCTCTATCTTTTTGTTTGATTCATGATCAATCCGCTTGAGACAGATATTAAATACTTGAAAGGGGTAGGCCCCATGAGAGCAAAAGTACTGGGTGAGGACTTAGGTGTCTTCACCCTTCGTGATATGCTCTATAATTTCCCCTATAAGTACATTGATCGTAGCGTGATTCATCGAGTTGCTGATATTATAGATGGTATGCCCTACGTACTGCTTAAAGGGCAGGTTGTGAATAAAAATATAGAAGGTACGGGGCATCGTGAACGTCTTGTTGCTACTTTTACCGATGGGTCGGGGTATATAGAGTTGGTGTGGTTTAATAGCATAAAAATGTGGAACAATCGTTTGCTCTACAATCATACTTACGTACTTCTGGGTAAGCCCAATAATTTTAATGGACGTTATAACATTCCGCACCCCGAACTGGAAGACGCTCAGACAACTCAACAACAACCACTGACGATGCAACCTCATTATCATACGTCGGAACGTATGAAGCGAATGGGCATTGCTTCTCGTCAAATGGCCGACATGGTGGAGAATGCTTTCAAACTATTAGAGGGGCATGTTATTAGCGAAGTGCTACCAGACTATTTGCTTAGGCGTTACAATTTGATGTCGCTTGATGAGGCATTGCATAAGGTGCATCACCCTCAAACATCCAAAGAGCTTCCCGAAGCTACGCGTCGACTAAAATTTGAAGAACTCTTTTTCCTGCAATTGGATATCTTGCGTTACACACAAAATCGCAAAATGAATTATGCTGGTTTCGTGTTCAAACGTGTGGGTAGTCATTTTATGCAGTTCTACAATGAGCGATTGCCTTTCGAACTTACAAATGCGCAGAAGCGAGTGGTTCGTGAGATTCGCAGCGATGTGGTGACGGGTAAACAAATGAATCGATTGCTTCAAGGTGATGTAGGTAGTGGTAAGACTATGGTGGCGTTACTCTCGTGTTTGCTCGCTCTTGACAACGGTTTTCAAGCCTGCATTATGGCTCCCACGGAAATTCTAGCCGAGCAACATTTACAATCCGTCACGGAATACTTGGGCAATCTTCCTATTAAAGTGGAACTTCTTACGGGAATGGTCAAGGGGAAAAAACGGAAAGAAGTGTTAGCAGGCATAGCCGATGGGTCAATACATATATTAATAGGTACGCATGCATTGATTGAGCCTAAGGTGATGTTTCATAATCTAGGGCTCGTAGTGATTGATGAGCAACATCGATTTGGCGTAAAACAACGAGCGCAATTATGGAAGAAAAATGTATGTCCGCCACACATCCTAGTAATGACAGCTACTCCAATTCCTCGTACCTTGGCTATGACGGTTTATGGCGATCTCGATGTAAGTGTGATTGATGAATTGCCACCAGGACGTAAACCCATACAGACCGTACACTATCGACAAACAGATCGAGGACGCTTGTTTCAAGGTATTCGCTATCAACTGCAGCTCGGACGACAGGTCTACGTAGTTTATCCTTTGATAAAGGAAAATGAAAAACTCGATTTGCAAGACCTTCAAACAGGTTACAATCAGTTGGTCGACATCTTTAAAGAATATCGTGTTGGCATGGTACATGGTAAGATGAAATCTGCGGAAAAGGAATCTGCAATGGCAGCGTTCAAGAGTGGTGAGACACAGATTTTAGTATCAACTACAGTCATTGAGGTGGGGGTGAATGTGCCCAATGCTTCGGTTATGGTGATAGAAAATGCGGAGCGTTTTGGCTTAGCGCAGCTTCATCAACTTCGAGGTAGAGTGGGGCGAGGAGCTGAACAGTCATATTGTATCTTAATGACAAAGGATCATCTGACGGAAACTTCTTTGCGACGCATGCGAGTAATGGTGGACAGTACCGATGGATTTGTGATTGCAGAGGAAGATATGAAACTTCGTGGTCCAGGTGATTTGGAGGGTACTGCTCAGAGTGGTATGCCTTTCGATTTAAAGATTGCCAACATCGTGAAAGATCAGGAACTGTTGGAAATAGCACGTGAAGCTGCTTCCGAAATACTGAAACAAGATCCGCAGAATGCTCTTCCGCAAAATGCTATGGTATGGCAACATCTGAAATTATTGAAGAAGACCATGATAAACTTTTCCGCCATTTCCTAATGTTGCTAGTTCGGAATAAGGAATGTCAAGAATCATGGGGCAAACGAGTTGGGTAATTTCGTTTGCCCCATTTCCTTTCTACGTGTTTTCTCTATTTCCTGTCCCGAGTTCTTGTTATATAGAGCGAGTGATAGATAGTTGTGTGTCAATATGAGATAATCTGCGAAACAACTTTTAATACACTTTGGCACGCAAAAACAACACTTTTATTTGTATAATTACTTTTTTTTCTGCAATTTTGCCCTGAAAAGTGTGCTTGTGACTTGTCGCAGGCAAGATTGTGTGTGTTTTCTTGTCTGTGTGCAGAAGACTCTTTAATAGAAACTTTTTGCTGAAGTCAATACACTTTTGGATAGATAATGACATCCTAATAACAATTATACTTTCTATGAAAAAAAACAAACTTTTTGTTTCCTTGCTTGCATCGGGAATGTTGGCCATTTCGCCTGCTATGGCGCAGGATGTGGTCTCGTTTACCACAAGTAAGCAAATTGGTGAAACTGTAACATTACAGGTGAACCAACCCTCTTCGGGAAGCATTCAGGTAGATTGGGGCGATGGCGTTCCTGTAACTGTTAATTCCTCGGAAGATGATTTGCTGACTATTACAGGCGTACTGAAAAAACAAACATTCTCAATAACTTCTACTTCAAAAATTGAGACCTTAGTTTGTGACAATCAGGGACTTACTGCAATAGATCTTGCAAAAGCAAATAACTTGTTGTCTGTCTATTGCCAGAACAATGCGCTTACCACGCTTGATGTAGCAGGTTGTGCCAAGTTGACCGACTTGAATTGTGCAAACAATAAGATTAACAAGTTGATCTTGACGATTGCGAAAAATCCGTTGCTTGAAAACGTAAACCTTTCTGGTAACGAAATGACCACGAATACAGGGTCGGGCACGGTATTCGCATTTAGTTCAAGCGCCTCAAATTTGCAACACGTTGATATTAGCAACAACAAGTTCGCTTCAGTGTCTGCGGGTTTGAATAGCAACTTGGATGAGTTTAAGTGTGCTAACAATTCCTTGAAGACATTGAGCCTTGCAGGATCCCCCTCTCTGAGTGTATTGATGTGTGGGGATAATGCGATCACATCCGTTACGCTCAATGCTAAGCAAGATTCATTGCAGCACGTATTTGTGGAGAACAACAAGATTAAAATCTTGAATGTATCAAAAGCTTCTAAGTTGAAGTATTTGGCAGTAGAGAATAATCAGTTGACCAAAGTGGATCTCTATGATTTCTCATCATCAGAGAAACTTGAAAACTATACTTGTGGTGGAAACTCTCTTTTCTTCAACTCTTTCCCTAGCAAGGTTGCTGTAAAGAATATCAGTTATCTTCCTCAGAATGGAGAAATTGATATTACATCAAAACTGAACTATAGCTATGCGAATAAGAAGTACTACATGTTGGTTTGCGCAGATAGAAGCGACTTCGACTACACATCTTCTACAATAAATAAGAAGTACGTGCTCGATCTTCGTGATTTGATGAAAAATGCAAGCGGTGTAGCGGGGAAAGTGGTTGCTAGATTCTATGGCGTTCCTGCTGGATCAGACGCCGATGAGGCTTCTATCCACAACAATACATACCTCTACTCTGCTTCAGGTGCAAATAGTGGATGCTTTGGATTCAAGAAGGCATTAGGTGTGGCTTATGCCAAGATTTCTTCAAAAGAATACACCGGCTTGACTTTCATGACAAATCGTTTCACCGTTGTGAACAATGTCGGTGAACTTACTGGTATTGAAGATGCAAAGGCTGCAGAGGCTGAAAGCTTCGCTGTGAGAGTAGTAAGTGGTGGTATCGAAGTTACTGCTCCTAAGTCACAGGCAGTACGTGTGTTCAGCACCGAGGGTAAACTCGTATGGCAGGGCATCGTAGAAGGTTCTCAGACTATCAACCTAAACAAGGGCCTCTATCTTGTAAACGGAAAGAAGGTGGTACTCTAAGGTACATCTCCTCTTGACTATACCCAGATTTATAAAAACAGAAAATCAATGAAATATATCAAACACATATTTGCATGTGCTTCGCTTGTGGTGGCAAGTTCTGCTTTCCAACCTCTGATGGCACAGGTAAAACTTTCTGACAGTGCTTATCCTGTCATTGTAGCTCCTCACAATCAGAGTATGAGTTACCGTGAGCGTACATTGTGCTATGATATCACCGCAAATGTAGACTTTAACGTAACGTGCCAATCTGATTGGATTAGCGTGGTGAAAAAGGAAAATGGCACAGTATTCCTTCATGTAAAGCAAAATCCCAGCATTTTCAATCGTGTAGGCTTTGTGACTTTTGCTAATGAGGCAAACGGACTTACTGAGACACTCACCATAAAGCAAGGTGGGGATGCGTCTCTTGAAGAGATAATATCGTCTGACACCTCTGCAAAGATTAAAAGTGCTTCAGCTAATACGCAGCAGAGCAACAATGAAATCTCGAAGTCGTATGATGGCAAAACTTCTACTTTGTGGCACTCACAGTGGACTCCCTCTAAATTTGAAGTTTCAGAGAAGAATCCTGCAATCTTAACTTATAACTTCTCTGGTGAAGACCATATAGACTACATCTCTTATACCACACGTACTTCAGAAAGTAATGGTAACTTTGGCCTAATTGAAATATATGCCAAGTGTGGTTCGGATTCCGAGTATAAGTTGATTAGTTCTCATGATTGTGGTCAATCTTCAGGCACACACAAGATTGGATTAGGTACGGATGGCATTGATAATGTGAAGTCTATACAAATCAAGGTTCTCTCGGGTGCTGGCGGTTACGCAAGTTGTGCAGAAATGGCCTTTATGAAGTATGGCGAAAGTGCAGCCAATGTCTATGCACTCTTTGCAGACAAGTCTCTCTCAAGCTTGAAAGAAGGTGTCACACTCGAACAGATTAAAGGAATAGAGAATGGCGTTATTCGTGGCCTCGCTCTTGGACTTTATAATAAAACGTATAGCAAAGACTATCGTGTGGCCGACTATAGTGCCGTACTTAACAATCAGGTACAGGCTGATATGTGGAACGTAGAAGGTAAGTACTACGATCAGCGTCCTGGCGTGACTGGTATCAACATCTCGAAGGGTCGTAACTATATCGCGGTGTCTGATCTTCCCGAAGGTCAAGGCCTTCCTCTTATTGTAACTGCATGGTTTGAAGGAAAATACGGAAACAACTTTGATGGTGGTAATCCTCAGAATTTCCAATACATGCTTTACAATGGTCTGAATGTGATTGATTACAACTTCGACTATGACGGATTGGCTTATGTATGCTACTACGCTAATGCGAATCCTGAACTTCAGCCGAAGGTTCGTGTACACTTCCTCTATGGTCAGCAGAATGGTTATCTCGACCTTTCAAAGACGAATGAGCAAATGCATGAACTCACAGCTAATGCCAAGAGCATGCATATGGATGTGCTGGGTAAAAAGGTACACTGTGTGTGGGAAGCTAAGGCTCTACACGATTATTGCAAGGCTGTAGATGGTAGTATCGGTTATCGTCAGTACATCAATGTGATGGACTCTCTCGTAATCTGGGAACATGATCTTCTCGGTTTCAAGAAGTACAATATCCTCCCTACGAATCGTACATTTGCTTATGTGAACTATACTTACTATATGTTCCAAGGTGGCTTGGGCGTATCGTTTGTTAATGGTCAGCAATCACGTATTCTCAATTGCAACCAGCTTATCAATAATGACGATGACCTAATTTGGGGCCTTTCTCATGAATGGGGTCATCAACATCAGCTTCATCCCTATTTCTGCTGGGGTGGTATGACAGAGGTAACCAACAACATGAACTCTTACTACAATATCATGAAGATGGGTTATCATAAGTCTGAGAAGATTAATAACTGGATTCCTGCTCGTCGTCATTTCGTTCAGAACAACTACAATGACATTACGCCAAATTGGAATGGTGAAGAGGGCAGTCGCGATAGTAAGTTACGTAGTGAGGCATATAAGGCTCAAGGACAGGTAACAAACCCTGATATGCTTGCACTCTGTAAAGAAAATAGTGATTCTACGATTAAGTCGAATAACGTAAAACCGCTCAAGTCTCTTTCTATCTATGAAGTGGGAGTAGGTGAAATCCTTTGCCCCTTCATCATGCTCTATAACTATGCTACTACGCAGCTCCACATCAAGGACTTTGGTCCTGATCTCTATCAGTCACTCCGTGAAACTGATAAACTCAATGGTGGCTCAGTTATCGAAAAGCAAGATGGCGATGATAAGTACGAGTTGATAGCATCTGCTCAGAATGGCAATAAGAATGGTAAGTACGCTGTACTTAAAGAGAAATTCCCCAACAGTTGTTGGATTACAAAGAACTACGTCACAAAAAGTAGTTCTCGCGCCAACAACAGTATTCCGTTCGTATTGAACTTCATTCGTAAGACTTCACGTCTGACAGGTTACAACCTCTTCCCATATTTCGAGCGTTGGGGCTTCCTTCGTCAAGTAGCTCTCTGCATTGGCGACTATGGTAATAGCTTCTCTATCCTTACTGCCGATATGTACAATGAGTTCAAGGCAGATATGGATCAGCTCGTAAAGGATGGCGTAATCAAGGAAATGCCCGCAGGCATGAACAATGAAATATCTAACTGCAAGGATCTCTTCGACATTCCTGGTTCAGGATTCGGTACTACTCCGACTTTCGAGAACTAATGAATTCGAACAAGAGAATACAAGTCTCTAAATAAACATCAAGGGCAACGACAGTAAAAGGTCGTTGCCCTTGATGTTTATTTTGGTGGAGAAAGTAAGACTAGATTGAGAGAAAGGCAAGTTCTTCATCTTTCCTCTCGGCGCAATTACTTTATCATGATTGCGGTAAAGATTCTTCCGCTCTTTATGCCAAGACGTCGAGCGGAGAAGAACGTGTCGGAATGCTGATAGGTGCAGATTCCAGCTATTTGTATGTTGGCGAGATCCATGCCGAGTGCTTCGAGTTGAACCACGTTGGCAGCCCAAAGGTCAATGTGAGGTTTGGCATAGCTGTGGTTGATGATGGACGCGGGAAAACCTGCACAGAGAAATTGCTCTGCCACTTCTTCGCCTACTTCAAATGCCTCCAGGCTGATGCTTGGCCCAATCACGGCTTTGCAGTCAGCGGGGGTAGTACCATATCTATGCTCCATTTCTTGGAGAGCTTTTTCTGCTATCCTCTTTATTGTTCCGCGCCATCCCGCATGGATGGCAGCTATGGCTTGGTGTGCTTCATCATAGACGAGTATGGGCACACAGTCGGCTGTCGACACGCCAATGCACTGTTGCGGGAGGTTCGTTAACAACGCATCAATTTCTTGTAAATTCTGTTTTTGTTGCTCTTGTGGGAGCGAAAGAAATGGTGCATCGATAGCTATCACGTTGTCGGTATGCGTCTGTCGGGGAAGCCATAATTGCTCGTTCTCGATGTTAAGTTCTCGGCAGAGCCATTCCTTGTTCTGCTTTACGCGTGCAAAGTCATCACCACAATAGTCTGTGACATTGAAGGCAGCATAGTTTCCCATCTGCAGTATATCTTCTTCCTGCAGAGAGAAAGGGGAAATGCGTGTCGTAGAGAATGCTGCGATGCGTTCGGATATCGTATAGTTTAAAAGAGTATGGTTCATCAGTGATAGAAAGTTTGTGTTTGAGTGATAGAATCTAGCAATGATTCCTATTCTCAAGGGATTATACGAAAAATGAGTTTATGAGCAATTCCCATAAACTCATTTGTTTTATTATTTCAGTGCAAGAAGGCTAGTTTGGAAGAATTCATTCATTCCTAGATTTTGGCATTAGTCTTCCAAGTCTTCGATGTCGTAGATTTCGTCATCACCTTCCACGACGTCGTCCACTTCGTCAAGGTCGTAGTCGGCTTGCCAATCTTCAAAGTCCTTATTGAGCACGGCGGTGTCGCGATCACGATGTACGATAGACCCACCCTCGGTGACAGATTGGAGTTTGTTGCTCTCGCTGTTGAGTTCTTCCCAAATGATGTCTTTGAGCTGTTCGAGTCCAAAGCCCGTTACGGCCGAGATGTACACCACGGGAAGGTCTTTAGGAAGTTCCTCGCGGAGCATATCCATAAGTTCTTCGTCGAGCAAGTCACATTTCGTTACGGCTAAGATGCGATGCTTGTCAAGCATACCAGGGTTGAATTTCTTTAGCTCGTTGAGCAAGATTTCGTATTCTTGCGCAATGTGCTCTGTGTCGCCCGGTACCATGAAGAGTAGGAGAGAGTTGCGCTCAATGTGGCGCAAGAAGCGTAATCCTAAGCCACGGCCTTCGCTAGCTCCTTCAATAATGCCAGGAATGTCGGCCATCACAAAGGATTTGTTGTCGCGATAGGCTACAACACCAAGGCTTGGCTCCATGGTAGTAAAAGGATAGTTGGCAATCTTCGGACGTGCAGAAGAAAGAGCCGAAAGCAAGGTAGACTTTCCCGCATTAGGGAAACCCACAAGGCCAACATCGGCTAATAGCTTCAACTCCAAGATGACCATCATTTCTTGCATCGGTTCGCCTGGTTGTGCGTATCGTGGTGCTTGATTGGTGGAAGTTCGAAACTGCCAGTTGCCTAGTCCGCCTCGTCCCCCCTTGAGAAGCATTACAGTTTGACCGTCTTCAGTAACATCACAGATGTACTTACCCGTCTCTGCATCATAAGCTACTGTGCCAGGAGGTACATCGATGTATTTGTCTTCGCCATCAGAACCATGTGAACAACATTTAGAGCCGTTTCCTCCATTGCCTGCGAATACGTGTCGATCGTAGCGCAGGTGGAGTAAAGTCCAATAGTTGTGGTTGCCTCTGAGATAAATATTGCCTCCTCGTCCGCCGTCTCCACCGTCAGGCCCGCCGTTAGGTTGGTACTTGGCACGGTGCAAGTGCATGGATCCACGGCCGCCCTTACCAGAGCGACAGAATATCTTTACGTAGTCTACAAAATTGGTTTCTGCCATAGAGAGTGGAGATTTTAAGAGTTGGTGGAATAGGGTGTTGTTGTAAATAGATTGACAAGTTAACGGGTCAACGGGTAGACAAGTAAGTTCGTCGTATCACTTGATATGATTCGTAAGTGTTGAGACGAACTTACCTATTGACTCGTTAACCCGTTAATCTTATAATCAGTCCGCAGTGTTTAGAACTGGTCGATTACAGCGCAGAGAGCGGCGTTAATCTCTTCGAGTTCGCCATATCCCTTTACAGCGTGGCGCTTGCCTTCCTTCTCATACCATTCGATGAGGGGAGCAGTCTGTGCATTGTACACGTCGAGGCGCTTCTTAATGGTCTCAGCATTGTCATCGGCACGACCAGAAGTCTTACCGCGGTTGATAAGGCGCTCCATAAGCATTTCTTCGGGTACGTCGAGTTCGAGCATACCAGCAACTTCTGTGTTGCGGTCGGCTAGCATCTTCTTGAGAGCTTCTGCTTGGGGAATCGTGCGGGGGAAACCATCGAAGATGACGCCTTCGCAGGGGCAGAGAGCGTCGTAAGTGGCAGCGAGTATGTCGATCATTAATGAATCGGGGATGAGCTGGCCATTGTCAATATAGCTCTTGGCCGTTTTGCCAAGTTCTGTTCCATTCTTGATTTCTGCACGGAGCACGTCGCCTGTTGAGATGTGCTTGAAGCCGTATTTCTTTACGAGCAAGTCGCTCTGAGTTCCTTTTCCTGAACCAGGAGCACCGAAGATAACGATATTCTTCATTTTTTTGTGTATGAGTTAGTTGTTTGTGTTGATGAGTCGGGGAGGGGGGTAATGAGTTTAGAATTTTAAGTGTTCTGCAGTATGTGCTCTTATCCAACGCATACTTTAAAGGGTATCCTAAATTTCAGAATTTATAGAACCATCCTAAACTCATTTATTGGGCATTTATTATTCTACCACAGTGTAGATGTCGCGCAAGTTGCGTCCTTCTCCATCATAGTCGAGCCCGTAGCCCACGATGAAATCGTTAGGGATGTTGAAGCAGCAGTAAGGAATGTCAAGTTCCACCTTTAGATTACCCGGTTTTACGAGTAAAGATGCAATGCGTATATCCTTGGGACCTTTGGATTGGAGCAACTCTAGCAGATTCTTCATGGTGAGGCCAGAGTCGATAATATCTTCAACGATGACCACCGTGCGATTTTTAATATCTTCTTTCAATCCTAGGAGTTGCTTTACCTGACCTGTAGAGGAAGTTCCTTCATAAGAGGCCATACGTACAAAGGATATTTCGCAAGGCGTGTCGATGCCGCGTAAGAGGTCGGCAGCAAACATGAAGGAACCATTCAGAACGGCCAGAAACAAGGGGTTCTGCCCTTCTAGGTCTTTGCTAATCTGTGTGGCAACTTCAGCTACGCGCTTCAAAATGTCTTTTTCGGGAATTGATACCGTGAATTGTCGGTCGCGTACCGTAATCTTTTCCATGTGTGCGATGATAACAATGCTTGGTTATGGATAGGGAAAGCACGAGAGGGCAGAAGTACGATCGCGTGCCATTAATGTTGTGAAATGTAGGAGTAAAACTCTGTGCTTACCATCCTACACTCGTTTCTAAATATCTGCAAAAGTACAATTTTTTTCGTAATTTTGCGCTCAAATAGTAATAAGATAGATGATTTATCCCGAAAATTTTGAGCGTAAAATAGGTTTTACAGAAATCAGAACCTTGCTGAAAGGACGTTGCTTGTCAACGTTGGGGACGGAATGGGTTGACAAACAACTACATTTCTTGACACGGGGGGATGAGGTCGCTCAAGCGTTAGACGAAGCTCGTGAGTTTAAGCAATTTACGGAAAGTGTGGAGGAAGAAGTAGAGAGCGAATTTTTCGATGTGAGAGAGCCCTTGCTTCGAGTTCGCCCCGAACGCACTTATATGGAGGAACTCGACCTCTTCAATTTGAAGCGTTCGGCTGCTTCTGTGCTCTCGTATGTCAATTTGTTTACGAAATCAAGCGATGACGATGCTTCCATAGCCTGTTCTGTTCCTACCAACGATGCTACAGAAACCAGTGAAGCCAATGCAGCCGAGAAACATTATAAATATCCTGCGCTTGGACGCATGGCTGCCGATGTGATGGTGTTTCCGCAGATAGTAAGTCGCATTGACGATGTGCTCAATAAGTATGGTAAGGTGAAGGATACAGCTTCTAGCGAACTTCTTTCCTTGCGTCATCAGATAGAAGTGACCGTACGTGGCATTTCTCATAGTCTTCGGTCAATCATTAGTGAAGCACAAACTTCGGGATATATCGACCGAGATGTAACGCCCACTCTGCGTGATGGTCGATTGGTGATTCCCGTTGCTCCCGCTTTGAAACGTAAAATTAAGGGAATTGTTCATGATGAAAGTGCTACGGGTAAAACCATCTTTATAGAGCCAGCTGCTGTGGTGGATGCGAACAATAAGATACGTACACTTCGTGCAGCCGAGCGACGTGAAGTGATTCGTATCTTGCAAGAACTGACGGCCGAGATACGTCCGCATATTCCCCATTTACTTGACTCCTTATACTTTTTGGCTCATGTGGATTATTTGCGTGCACTGACCATTTTTTCCGAGAGCATTGGGGCCGTAGTGTTGCAAGTGACAGACCATCCTCGCATCGATTGGGTACAAGCACGTCATCCGTTGTTGCAGCAATCGTTGGCTCGTCATGGAGGAAAAATCATTCCGCTCGACGTCAGTTTGCGTCGCGGTCAGCGCATATTGCTCATCTCGGGGCCTAACGCGGGCGGAAAGTCCGTGTGCTTAAAGACGGTTGGTCTGCTGCAATATATGCTTCAATGTGGTATGCCTGTTCCCGCCGACGAGCGTTCGCATCCAGGGGTGTTCAGCGATATTATGATAGATATAGGAGATGAACAGAGTATAGAAAACGACCTTTCTACTTACTCTTCGCACCTCATGAACATGAAGATGATGATGCAGCATGCTGGACCGCGCAGTCTGTTGCTTATTGACGAGTTTGGCGGGGGCACAGAACCCCAGATTGGCGGAGCTTTGGCGCAAGCCATTATGAAACGCTTTGTGAGCAATCTCAACTTTGGCATCATCACCACGCACTATCAGAATCTGAAACATTTCGCTGAGCAAAATCAATCTGTGGTTAATGGTGCTATGCTCTATGATAGCGCACAAATGCGTCCGCTGTTTATGCTTCAAATAGGCAATCCAGGAAGTTCCTTTGCCATTGAAATTGCGCGCAAGATGGGCATACCTTCCGATGTAATCGACTATGCTACGAAATTGGTGGGAAAAGACTACGTGATGAGTGATAAGTATGTGCAAGATATTGTTCGCGACAAAGTATATTGGGAGAACAAGCGCCGCAACATACGCTTGCGCGAGCAGCAACTGGAGGATACAATTGCTAAGTATGAGCGCGAGATGACCGACTTTCAGCAAGAGCGCAAACAAGTAATGGCACAGGCAAAGGCCGATGCAAAGCATCTGCTCGACGAATCAAATGCCAAGATTGAGAATACCATTCGCTCTATCCGCGAGGCACAAGCCGAAAAAGAGAAGACGCGCGAGGCACGCAGTGAACTGGCCGAGTTTAAAGCTCATTTGGAAGAAAATACAGATGAACAAGATCGCATAGCACGTAAAATCGCCAAGATACAACGTCGTCAGCAACGACGCGACCAAGGTGGCGAAAGCGTTAAGGCTCGCAATGCTGCAAGTCAAGAAGCAGCAGCCGCCAAACTTCGAGGCATGGCGAAGGGAACGGCTCAAATGGCTACTCAGTGCGGAAAGGCGATAGGGCCTTTAACTGTTGGGAGTTATGTACGCATACAAGGTCAGAGCTCTGTTGGGAAAATCGAAGAAATTTCTGGACGCACGGCCAAGGTTCTCTTCGGTATGATGTATACGCAAGTTCCACTCAAGCGTTTGGAACCTGCCGAAGCTCCCAAGGAAACAACACCTGCTATGGGGGTAGCTGCTACTTTTGTCAGCAAGGAAACACGTGATGCTATGCACGAGAAGAAGTTGCACTTCCGTCCCGAAATCGACATTCGAGGCATGCACGTAGATGAAGCCCTCACTGCTGTATCTTATTTTATCGATGATGCCATACAACTAGAGCAATCGCGTGTGCGTATCCTTCATGGCACAGGCACGGGCGCTCTGCGCGAATTGGTTAGGAACTATCTAAAGACCGTCCCCGGTGTGCGCAGCTTCCGCGATGAGCACGTACAGTTTGGCGGAGCTGGTATCACGGTGGTAGAACTCGCGTAGTGAGTTCCGTGTATAAAGGTAGATTATTATCGTATACTTTCATTTAGTTCTGTGGGCAAAACGAGATGCTTTGCTCACAGAACTATTTGTTTACAGAACTGATTATTTTTCTTAGCAATTGAAGTTTGGAATTAAGAATGGGCGGGCTTTCAGTCCGCCTTAGTCATATCCGAATTTAAGATGAGTATTCCCAACCACATGCCCGCGAGATAAGGAAACGACATTCTTTAGAGAAAACTTGAGCGAGTAATGATTTATGTACAGATAGTCATCTCTGACATATCGTATTCGCCAATCCCCTTTAAAGGCGCTTCCCTCATTATCCCAAACGCGGTTCATTATAAGCAACTATATTGGACTTTACAACGTAAGCATCCCATTCAATCCGTATTTAAATTCTTCTATAAAGTTCGAATCTTCTATTTACCATTCGTAGATGTACATCTTACCGTCCGTAAATGTACATCTTACCGTCGTTCACTGCCCATCGGTAGCTTTACCGCTGCCGAGCGGTAGCTTTACCACAGGCCTGTGGTAACTCTACCACTGCCGTGCGGCAGCGCTACCACAGGCCTGTGGTAGAGCTACTACTGCCCATTGAACGACGGGAAAGTCTTCAACGAGAAACGAAATAGCCTAGGTTTGGGTATGAGAATGACGAAGTTTGTAGCACTCCACTCGCTGTTTACGCATTCCTCCGTTTGCAAAGGGGAATTTCTATCAATATTATTCAACGTGATACCACAGTATCAAGCCTACCAATGGGGTAACACTCGCAAGAGCTATTGGCGAACAGCGGGAAGTTACATATTAAGTAGGGCAATCACTAATGAGCACTTGCGAAGAGCAGGATATGTTACTTTAATGGGTGAATATCTCGAATGGTACCCAAAATAGGAACCGCCGTATGCCGAACGGTGCGTACGGTGGTGTGAGAGGTCGGTAAACATGAAAGTAGGAGATAAACACCTATGATTAGTGTTTACCTCCTACTCGATTTGTTTTATTCTTTCACGATTTGCGTGATGCGCCTGATGTCTTCGTTACGTTGGTTGATGATGAGCGGTACACGTTCCACCACCACCATAGAAGTGTCGAGCCCCAATGCCTTTGGCTCGTCAATACCTATCTTGCTGATAAGGGCATAGATGCTCATTAGTAGGTTCTGTTGGCGGTTGACGGAACTCTCCGGATAATACACGCGGTGGATGATGATGAATCGGAAATCGCCAGGAATACCGTTTTTGCGGAGTGACGGATAGGTGCTGGTCAGATCAACTTTCCCTTCAGCCACAAGGTCTTCCACCACTTGCCTCAAGTAGAGGCTCACCCGGGGCTCTATGCGGAAACCTATGTTCAAGGTTAAGCTGTAAAGCGTGTCGGGCACTAGGGTTTCGCAGCTATACTCCAAGGTGTCTGGTGTGTCAGCAAACTCCATGTTGATAAGCCAGTAATGGTCAGCACGTTTAGGTTGCTTGTTGATGATGGAGTAGAGCAACTTATCGTCTACGGTGCCTTCTTTGTTGGCATGGTTTATATAGACAAGGTTGGAGGCGTACTTGGGGATACTCTCGTCTGCTTTGATGTCGGAGATAATCTGATAATAGTCATCTAGAGGCTTTGTGCTGACATAATGGCGGCGTATCTTCATGGCTCTAACCCATACATACATCATCAGGAACAAAATTCCGCCAATAAGCATTGTACACCATCCTCCTGCGAGAAACTTCGAAAGGTTGGCTGCCAGGAAGATGGCTTCGATGGTGCAGTATATGCCCATAAACAATATTGTGAGGATTCGCGAAACGCCCTTGCTGTGTAGGTAGAAACCGAGCAACAGGGTGGTCATCAGCATGGTTATGGTGATGGCGAGCCCGTAGGCAGCCTCCATGTGAGAGGAGTCGCGGAAGAATAGGATGATGAGTACCACGCCGATGTACATGGCAAGGTTGATCATCGGGATATAGAGCTGTCCTTTAACGTGTGTAGGATGCTTGATTCGCATGCGGGGCCAGAAGTGCAGGTTCATGGCTTCGCTCAATATGGAGAAGGTTCCGCTGATAAGTGCTTGGCTCGCAACGATAGCCGCACCCGTGGCCATGATGATGGCGAAGAACAGCATGCTCTGCGGCATGATGGAAAAGAACGGATTCACGGACAAGGCTGCCGGCACATGGTTTAGCACCCATGCTCCTTGTCCCAGATAGTTGAGAATAAGCATGGTCTTTACAAAGGCCCAACTGATGGTGATGTTTTTTCTGCCGCAATGTCCCAAGTCGGAGTAGAGGGCCTCTGCGCCAGTGGTACAGAGAAATACGGCACCCAGAATTAAAAACCATTCAGGAGACTTTGTCAGCAGCATAGCTGCGTAATAGGGATTGAAAGCCTTCAGTATCAGAGGGTAAGAAGTAATGCTGACGGCTCCCACTACGCCAAGAAGCAGAAACCATAGCAGCATGAATACTCCAAATGACTTGCCGATGCTCTCTGTGCCAAATCGTTGTACGAAGAAGATGATGGTGATGATGGCAAGCGTGATGGGAATGACCGGCAGGTCAGGACTGATGCTCTCGAGGCCTTCGATGGCTGTGGTAACTGTAATAGCTGGGGTGATGATTCCGTCTGCTAGCAAAGTGCTTGCGCCAATAATAGCCAATATGTAAATCCACTTGCTCTTGAGGCGGCGCAGAAGAGCGTAGAGGGCGAGTATGCCTCCTTCGCCATTATTATCGGCTCGCAGAGCCACACATACATATTTGATGGTGGTCTGTAGGGTGAGTGTCCAGATGATACAGGACAATGCGCCCAGGATGGTGCTCTCGTCGATGGCTTCTCCTGTATGGAGGATAGCCTTCATTACGTAGAGGGGGGATGTTCCGATGTCTCCAAAAACGATGCCTAATGTGATGATCAGTCCAAGAAAGCTAAAATGATGATAGTTAGTAGCTGAATATTCTGATTTTTTTCTCATACTTCTTCTCTTGTTTAGTTGAATATTATCCTTTTGAACAAAAAAATAAATCTTTTCGATTATTAAATAGCGTGCAAATGTATGGAAAAGAGAAGTAAAATATGATTTGTTTGACAAAAATTATAGCAATTAACATCTGATAAAAATCCTCTACAGCCGTGCGTGATAGGGAACGGGCGAGACTCTGGTCGAAAGCATCCATGTGTTGAGGAAGAAAACGTTTACAGACCAGTCTAAGGCCATGAATTTTCTCTGCCTCATCGTTCACTATTTCAGCCTTGCCGAATGCAATGGCTGATTTGAATTACAGGGTGAAATCACCGTCCTTCGGTTCAACCGTAGGTGCACAACGGGTTACGGCTGAAAGGCAAACTTCTGGATGACCCTTGATTGCCTTTAGCTTCTTTCCTTCCAAGGCACCATGAAAATACTAGTTCACATCATCATCTGATGCGAACGAAAGCGGTAACCCGTAGGGCTTGCCGTATTAGCCAATAAAACTTACAGTTGTATACGGAGTCTTGTGTATTATTTCCAATGCTCGTTGGCTATCCATTGCTCTTGACCCCTTTCTCATTTTTATCCGTTGTACTTAAACACTTTAACCATATCCTTGTCGCCACCCACGAGCTGGCTGCATTGGTTCAGCATTCCGGTGTCTGAGAAACCGCATTTCTCCATAACCTTTCCCGATGCTGGATTGCCTGTGAAATGATCTGCCCAGATGTTTCCGAAATGTTTCACTTGGATGCAGTAGTCGAGCATCAGCTTCAAGGCTTCAGTGCAGATTCCCTTGTTCCAATAAGGCTTTCCTACCCAGTAGCCCACCTCGCAGTCGTTTTCTCCGATAGGAATGTTGCTGTTTTCGTGGGTATAGTAGCCGATGCAACCGATAGCCTCGCTAGTCTCTTTCAAGACAATCGCCCACGTCGTGTCATTATGAAAAAAAGTACGGATAATCTCCCGACTTTCTTCTACTGACTTATGTGCAGGCCATCCAGCACGTGGACCAATATCAGGGTCTGAGGCGTACTTATAGAGCGCCTCTGCATCCGATTCCTGCCAAGGCCGAAGTAAAATTCTTTCTGTTTCCATCAGATTATTTCAATATCTTGCAGTCTATTGTTTTGTGTGCTTATCCCAGCCAGTCGGTAAAGATAAGTATACATTCGTGCACCTTCTCAAAGAATTTCCCTATACATTGCTTAATGTCCCTCCAACAATAAATATCATTCATTATAGTACCCATACGTATTCATTCTTTCAACTACTTTTTTTATCACTTTAAAATCCCAATTCCACATCCTTGCCGAATGGTGCGAGCGAAAGCCCTGCCATCTTGAAATGCTGTTTCCCCCATGGAATGCCGATGATCGTGATACATAAGAGAAAACCGAAGAACAGATGCATGAGACAAGCCCATAGTCCTCCGAAAATCAACCAAAGTAAATTCAACGGAATACGAATGCAACCTGTTGTACTATTCGTTTCTCTTACCGTAGAACCAAAAGGCCATAGGCAGAGCAGACCAATCTTGAATGTCTGTAATGCAAAGGGAATGCCGATGATGGTACATGCAAGAGCAAGACTGCCTGTGAAATAACCGATGGCAGATTCGAGACCTCCGAAAAGCCACCAAAGTAAGTTCCCTATTATGCGCATAAGATTATTCTTTTATATTCTTGTTAATTTCTTGCCATTCCGGATGTTCTTCCAGATGATTGGTCTTTACCAGTACACTTTGGAGACCGAATTTCCTACCAGCTTCGGCATTCTCTGAGCGGTCATCGAAATAGAGGGTAGTGGCAGGATTCAATCCTGTTTGCTGCGTCATCTCTTCATATATTTCGACGGAAGGCTTCTCTTTCCGCATGGCGTATGAGAGGAAAACTCCATCAAACAAATCGTCTGTGGAATATCCCAGCTGCTTCATCAGACTGACTGATTTCTGCCAAAGCGTGTCGTTGATGTTGCTGAGCAGATAGACCTTGTATCGCTTCCGAAGCTTGACCAATGCCTCCAGTCTTTCCACGGGCAGATTGCCACACAGCTCTTCCAGGACTTTCTCAATATCCCCGGTTGTGGTTCCTTTGCGGCAAAGGCTCAGCATCTCTTGCAAAGTCTCAGCTTCCGCCACCAGACCATTAATATATTGGTGCATCAGTCTCTTGATTTTGCGGACATGGATTAGCCGCTTGAACGCCGTAACGCCCAGGCTCTCCATGGCTTTCACAACAGAGGCATCATCTATGTTCACGATGACACCTCCATAATCAAAAACGAGTGTTTCTATCTGTTTCATGCTCATTTTCCTGTTGTTATAATTCTCTTATGACATGCTTCTATTATTCAATATCCAAAGGTAATTGCGGGTCTTCGCCGTCAAACTTGTCGAAATCAGAGCGAAACAGACGGTCCTGTATCACTCTATATTTCTCAAACTCGCTTTCGGCATATTCCTTTGCATACTCGGCAGTAATGTGTCCTGCGTCTTGCAGAATTTCTCTGTCGGTTGCATCGAGGAATTTATCGATGCGTTTAGCCCAATCCTCCATAGTCATAGGAATATGGCGCTCTGCCATATCCTTTGCCATATCAAGATAGGCATTCACCAATCGTCCAAGAGCTTGCAACTCATTTTCCTTCAGATAGTTCTTGGCTATACTTACGTCGGACTTTATGATTTTCCCATTAGGAGCCTTTGCCCATGTAGTGAGCCCCATGTGCTCTTTTTCTGCATCAGCACGATCCACTATCAGTTCTGCGGCAGTATGTCCATGAACAGCATAATGCATCTTGTTCTGTACCTTCTTGAAGAACTCGTGTGTTGTTGGAGCATCACGGTTGTAGTCGATGGCTGTGGCGTAGATGTCGGTCAGTTTCTGATAGAAATTGCGTTCCGATAGACGAATCTCTCGAATCTCCTCCAAGAGTTGTTCGAAATAGTCTACACCTATGAATGAGCCATTTTCCATACGCTTCTTGTCAATCACATAGCCACGGATAGCATACTGTCGGAGAACATAAGTGCACCATTGGCGGAACTGAGTGGCTCGGCGGGAGTTGACGCGATAGCCTACTGAAATGATAGCATCAAGATTGTAGAACAAAGTGTTGCGTCGTACCTCTCTCGTTCCTTCCTGTTGAACTACCGAGATTTTCTCGGTAGTTGCATTTTTGTCCAATTCCTTAGCATCGTATATGTTCTTCAGATGCAATCCTACGTTGTCAGCAGAGCAGTCAAAAAGCGTTGCCATTGCCTTCTGTGTTGCCCATATTGTTTCTTTCTTATATAGCACTTGAATGCCTTGCTCCTTACCCTCAGCCATGAAGATAAGAAATTCAGCGGTACTATTTCTTATTTCAAATCTCTTTGCCATTTTTCTGCGTATTTTCTCGTCGCTAATATTTTTGCAACACCTTATTATATAATTATCTGTCTATTTCTGTGAAACGATTAAAAGTTCTGCCGTCCCTCGTAACTTTCCCGAAGAACATGTTTTCTGGTCTTACCCAATAGGCTTGGTCTCCATAGAGAGCCTGATAAACCACCATGCGCTCCTGAGTCTCGGAGTCGAAGGCAGAATGGATGAACTTGTATTTGCCGCCCTTAAAGTGCTGGAAATATCTTTCTTCCTTTGCTGAAAATTCCATCATCATTTTCTGGGCAAGGGGAGCGTACCATGTCTTCACCTCCTGCTCTGTAGGTGTATGACCGCCTGGGAAATGGAAGGCTTGGTTGTAATGCTTCAGGAAGAGAGGGGAGAAGTGAGCCAGGGTGTCCTGCTCACCAAAAAGACCCCACACACGATCCTTATAATAGGGGTTGCAATGGTCAAACTGCAAGGCTTCCAGCTCCGCAAACTCATCAATCAGCGCCTCGTCAATCACCAGCCGCTGATTTCCGTCCCTTCTCGGAGCCTTGTATTCATGCTCGCCGATGCGCTCCTTCAGAAACTCCGTCATCATGAAATACGGATTGCCCAGCAGGGCAGGAATGCCCACCACCGGAGCAAGCATCTGGGCGAGGAAAGAGCCGCAGCTGTTGCCCAGAAGCAAGTCGGGCTGTTCCCGGTCGATGATGGAGCGAATCTCCTTCAGTGCCTCCTTGGGGTGCAAAGGGAGGTCGGGAGTCAGCACCACCGCCGTCCCCTCAAACGCCTCTTTCAAGGCTCTCGCCATCGGACAGCTGCCCGTGGCGAAGAATCCGTGTAGGAATAATATCTTCTTCATGCTCTAATCATTAGATAATGATGCGCCTGTAATCTAGGGAGATAAGCAATGCTCAACGCCCATGTCAGCGCAATATATCTGCAAAAATACAGAAAAATATTCAGAAAAGTGAATATTTAGATGGATTTTGTTTGCAGGGCGAACTTGATTTAACTTTATTTGTATGCAAGGGGATAACGAGGATGTCTTTAGTGTGATCATGGGTTCCAAGTACATAGTTTTCCTTCACCTCACTCTTTATCTCATTCTTAACCTCAATTTCAACTTCACTTTCTGTAATCTTCTATTTTTTTTGATCATTAGCAATGCTATCATCAGTTTTTTATGTACTGCGTTTCTGGGTATTTGCCTGGGTGCTTGTTTTGTTTATGTTGTTGAGTATCAGAATATAATCACCGACTTTGCACATAATATTCATAAGATTATTATGTGCAAAAACAATGAATATATCTAGTCAGCTGTACTATCATGATTGAATGATAGGGAAAATAAAAAGAAATAAAGTAATAAAAATCCCATGAAATTATAATTTTTCATAAAAAGAACATTATATGATACTTTTGCTTGTTTAATCCAAAAACATTTCTTATTTTTGCACAAAAAGTACAATATAATACACTACTTGATATGAAAATTCAAGAAGTAATGAAATTGCAGCGTAAGGCCTTGGGGATTACCCAGCAAGACCTCGCAGACATGTCTGAGATAGCCATTTCTACCATCAAGAAAATAGAGAGCGGCAAAGGAAACCCATCCCTATCGACGGTTGAAAAAATCATGGATATCCTTGGCATGGAGGTAAAATATGAGATTCGTCAAACAGTTTTATGATCCTGTCTCACTTACCATGCCTTTCAGAGAAGCCTCTTATCAGTCTGATTATCTATTCCCTGTTTTTACCAATATGCTTCCAGAAGGAGCAAACAGAAAGATAGTCTGCAGAAGTTGGCGATTGGATGAGAAGGATTTCTTTGGACTTCTTCTGAAGATAGCAACCCATGATACGATAGGAGCAATAACTGTAAAAGAAGTAGAGATTCGATCGTAAATCAGAATGAAAAATATTTTAGTTAGGAGAGGTGTCTATCCATATAAAACGTGTTATTGGGTGACATCTTGAGGGACATCTTGGGGGACATCTTGGGTGACATCTTGAGGGACATCTTGAGGGACATTGAGTGACATTTTTATAGATTCGGTTAGATTTTTTCTTGAAAACAAAGACATTTTTTATAAAAATAACACATAAAATCCTTAATGACACTTAATGACACCCACTCTTAATGACACCCTCGGAATGATAACGAAACTTGAAGCTAACACATGAAAAATAAAAGACGACCGCTCCCCTCATGATTTTGAGGAAGCGGTCGTCTTATAGGGATTCATCAAACTCTCTGTCTGATTGTAATTCTAAAACCACATTTTCGGTGAGGTAAATTCAAAACTCAAACCATATTGGATTTATACCTTTTTATGTATACAAGAATGCAACTTAACATTCAACATTCAACATATATGCGATATTTCATCCCATGCAACTCGAAACGCCCAGCGAGGTGGCAAGTGCCGTAAGAATGCTGATGGCGATTTGAAGAATGGTCTTCCATGTGTCTGCTTTCATCTTACTCATTTTGATTCGATTTTAAAAGGTTAAACTAAATATTTGTGTGTGTTTTCATGAGATTCATTTCATCTTAGATTATTTTAGTGGCTCTGTGAGAGGGGTAGGGGTCCCCCGTCGGTTGTTGCTCCGACGGGGGCGGCTTCTACAGTTCGTTGTCCTCGCCGCTGCCGTCCTGTCCTGCGTCGCCCTTATTG
>ENA-ORSO01000183-ORSO01000183.1-human-gut-metagenome-genome-assembly--contig:-NODE-183-length-58607-cov-17.698371_pt1 | contig 58607 bp, 44 predicted proteins | sample MGYA00241902_ERZ509168 | MGnify/ENA primary metagenome ERZ509168 (study PRJEB26280, sample SAMEA2338806) | human gut metagenome | biome: human gut; feature: human-associated habitat; material: faeces... | reverse complement strand
ACCGGGGACACAAGGATTTTCAGTCCTTTGCTCTACCAACTGAGCTATGGCACCTCTGTTTTTTCGGTTGCAAAGGTATGCATAATATTTGATGTACACAAATTTTTCAATATAATTTTAACATTTCTTCGTTATATTCATACTTTCGGTGTCATTTACAAAGAAGAAACACAGCGATTATTTGTAAGCATGAATTTTTCTTTATAATTTTGCGACTTGTCATGAGTGGTAAACAGTTTTGCATTACAATCATCTTTCTTATATGTCTTCTGTCACAAGCCGTAGCGGCAGACAGGAGCAAAGGCGCTATGCTAAAAAAAATATTCGCCTACCCCACTACCATCGACACTACGACACAAAAACTATCGACCCACAGCTACACCTATATTAAATATAACATTTCGACTGATAAACGCAACCTCATTTTATTAGCTGTACCCACGATGTATGCTGTTGCCCACAGCGGACAGCGCAGACACATAAGCGAAACATATGATAGTGTATGCGTAAACACGTCTCGAATAAAGTCGGTACACCATATTTTGCAGCGAAGCACCATTCCACATGGCAGGAACACGATGCCTACTTTGGTAAAATATCTCACTCCAGAGGTATATGGAGAGACGCTTATTAACGACTTCATTCTCTCGCCGTTTCATCATAATAATCGCCGTTTCTATCGTTTCAGCATCAGTTCGTTTGCGGGTAGCCACTCTACCCTCACCTTCCGTCCAAAGGTGCGTAGCACACAGCTGGTTACAGGCAAAGCTACCTTTGAAACGAAAACAGGACGTATTATAGACATACAGCTTAGTGGTGAATATGACATGATTTTATTCACCCTAAACATCACTATGGGCAGCAAAGGCGTGTTATCGCTCTATCCCGACCAATGTGTTTTAGAAGCCAAATTTAAATTTATGGGCAACAAAATAACCACTCGCTATGCCTCTTATTTCGGCTTACCTCAAAAGATAACACCACAACTACGGTCGTTGCCCGATACCACGCTCTTCAAACACGTGCGCCCTGTTCCACTTACAACAGAAGAAGACTCGCTCTTTTCGGTTTATTATAAACAACAAGAGCAGAACAAGATGTCTGCTAAGAAGAAATCGTTATCGCGCCGTATGTGGGACGAAATTGGCGAAACACTATTAGGAAGAATCACGTCTAACTTCGGAGAAAGCAACCGAGGACACGTACGCGTAAACCCGATACTTAACCCTCTCTACTTCGGGTATAGCGGAAGAAAGGGGCTTACCTATAAATTTGATGTTCAGACTAACTACTCGTTCTCTGATAATCAAAAGATAACACTACGCTTAAAGTCGGGTTACTCGTTCAAACAGAAACAGTTATTCTACACCATACCTGCTGTTTACTATTTCAACCTACGCCGAAACGGATATATTGAATTAGAAGTATCGGGGGGCAACCGTATTACCAACTCGTTAGTGGCCGATGCGATTAAAAACGAGTCGCCCGACTCAATCAACTGGAGTTCAATGCAGCTTGACTACTTCAAAAAATCTCGCATTAGCTTTAACCTCAATTACGATTTTTCGCCAAAATTTGGCATTAATACAGGTATCGTACTACGCCGACGCTCGGCAGTAGACAGAAAGCCCTTTGAACTAAGTCAGCGTCCTAACTCTTATACATCGGCAGCCCCTCAAATCGAATTTGAGATACGTCCATGGGGGTATAACGGAGCCATTATAACAGCCGATTATGAGCGAGGCATTAAAGGCTTTTTAAAAGCCAACACCGAATATGAAAAGTATGAGTTTGACGCACAATACAAACGCCCACTGCCCAGCCTCTCGAGCTTACAAATGCGACTGGGTGCGGGCTTTTACTCGCACAAAGGAAAAGACAGTTATTTTCTTGATTATAGCAACTTTAAGGAAAATAATATTCCTGGCGGATGGAACGACAACTGGGCAAACGAGTTTGAATTACTCAACTCTAACTGGTACAACGCCTCTAAATATTATGTACGAGCCAATCTTACCTACGAATCACCCATTCTGTTAGTAGCCTGGATACCATGGGTGGGACGTTTTATTGAGAAAGAGCGCATATACATGAACATTCTCGATATCAACAGGTTGCATCCGTATATTGAATATGGTTACGGCATTGCTACACACATCTTTTCAGCGGGCATTTTTACGGCTCAACAAAACGGTCACTTCGATGGCATTGGTGTTCGATTTGGCATTGAGCTATTCAGACAATGGTAACGGCCCAAGGCCCTTTTTCACCCTTTTAACATACGAAAAGACAAAAAGGGGTAAATAAAAGATGTAATGTAAAAAAAATGTATTATTTTTGCACACAATTTGATTAAATACTAATTTGTTATGGTTAAAATCACATTTCCAGACGGTTCTGTTCGCGAATATGAACAGGGCATAACTGGGCTTCAAATCGCCGAGAGCATTTCACCGGCCCTCGCCCGCGACGTTGTATGTTGCGGTGTAAATGGTGAAACCGTGGAGCTGAATCGTCCTATCAACGAAGATGCAACCATCGCATTGTATAAGTTTGAGGACGAAGAAGGCAAACACACCTTTTGGCACACATCTGCCCACTTGTTGGCAGAAGCCTTGCAAGAGCTGTATCCTGGCATACAGTTTGGTTTTGGTCCCGCTGTAGAGAACGGCTTCTTCTATGACGTAATGCCCGCTAAAGGCACCGTTATCAGTGAAAACGATTTCTCCAAGATTGAGGAAAAGATGCGCGAGCTGGCAAAGAAGAACGAGCCTGTAGTGCGTAAAGAAGTGGCCAAAGCTGACGCTTTGAACGAATTCAAGGCCGCAGGTCAAGAATATAAGTGTGAGCACATTGAACAAGATCTGGAAGACGGTACAATCAGTACGTATACTCAAGGAGCATTTACCGACCTTTGTCGTGGCCCGCACCTCACCAGCACAGGTAGCATTAAGGCTATCAAGATTACGAGTGTTGCCGGTGCCTTTTGGCGTGGCGATGCCAAACGCGAGCAGATGACTCGTATCTATGGCATCTCATTCCCCAAGAAAAAGATGCTTGACGAATATCTTGCCATGTTGGAAGAAGCTAAAAGGCGCGACCACCGCAAGATAGGTAAAGAGATGGAACTGTTCATGTTCTCTGAACGTGTAGGTAAAGGTCTGCCCATTTGGTTGCCTAAAGGCACTGACTTGCGTCTGCGTCTGCAAGAGTTGTTACGCAGCATGTTGCGTCCCTATAACTATCAGGAAGTAATTACTCCTGGCATTGGTGGCAAGAGCCTCTACGTTACTTCTGGTCACTATGCTCACTATGGCAAAGATGCCTTCCAGCCTATACACACGCCTGAAGAAGACGAGGAGTATATGCTAAAACCAATGAACTGTCCTCACCACTGCGAGGTTTACGCACGTAAGCCACGTTCATACAAAGACCTACCTTTGCGTATTGCCGAGTTTGGAACAGTATTCCGCTATGAAAAGAGTGGCGAGCTACACGGTCTTACTCGTGTGCGCACCTTTACACAGGACGATGCCCACCTTTTCGTACGTCCCGATCAAGTTAAGAAAGAATTTGAGGCCATCATTGATATCATCTTGAAGGTGTTCAGCATCTTCGGCTTCAATAACTATGAAGCACAGATTTCTCTGCATGATCCCAAGGATACAGAGAAATACATTGGTAGCCCTGAGGTATGGGAAGAAAGCGAGAACGCCATTCGCGAGGCATGTAAAGAGAAGGGTCTGAAAGCCCATGAAGAAATTGGTGAAGCAGCCTTCTACGGACCTAAACTCGACTTTATGGTAAAAGACGCTATTGGACGTCGTTGGCAGTTGGGTACCATTCAGGTTGACTATAACCTGCCACAGCGTTTCCGTCTTGAATACACTGCTGAGGACAACACGAAGAAGACACCTGTTATGATTCACCGTGCTCCCTTCGGTTCTCTTGAACGCTTCACAGCAGTGCTTATCGAACACACGGCAGGTCACTTCCCCTTGTGGCTCACACCCGATCAGGTGGCTATTCTGCCTATCTCTGAAAAGTATAATGACTATGCTAAGAAGGTAGCCGCTTATTTTGACAAGCAAGGCGTACGCGCACTCATAGACGACCGCAATGAAAAGATTGGACGTAAGATTCGTGACAACGAGATTAAACGTACACCTTACATGGTTGTTGTAGGCGAGAAAGAGGCTGCCGAGGGCCTGGTTTCAATGCGTAAACAAGGTGGTGGCGAACAGGCTACCATGACAATGGAAGCTTTTGCACAGCGCATTAAAGACGAGGTTGCTGCTCAGCTGCATGCTGCAGAAGAATAATATGCCTCTGTGACCCAGAGAGCAGAAATATAAATGAAAGGCCGTGTCAGACTGTCTGCCACGGCCTTTCTTATTATACATCTTTTTATTTAACTTTTACATTGAGTTACTTTTTGAACACAGACAAGACCATACGATGAATATAAAATCGATAATTATAATAGCTCTGGCTTATCTCACTTCAGCGCCATTGCACGCAACTGATGAAAACAAAATGATAGCATTTCCTGATGGAAAATGTTGGCTTTATCGTGTGGCACTATCTGACAAGAAGGGGACACCATACACAATAGAACATCCTGAAAAATATCTTTCTCAAAAAGCTATTCAGCGAAGAAACAGACAACAGTTGGCTATTGATAGCACCGACCTGCCACTATCACCCCAATACCTCCTGGCCATAAAAGAAAAAGGTTTTCAAATAGTAGGACATAGCAAATGGAACAACACGGTGGTAGTGCGCGTGAACGATACTACCACTATTAAAAAACTTCACAACTTGCCATTTGTTAAACACACACACCGTATTTTCGTTTCCCCTGACTCGGTGATTCTCTCAAAACGCGAGAAAATTGAAACCGATGTCACCCCTATCAATCAGAATACACCTTACGGTGATGCCTTTAAACAAATAAACACAATTAACGGCATAAAACTGCATGAAGCGGGTTTTCGTGGCGCAGGCATGACCATAGCCATTATTGATGGCGGTTTTATGAATGTGGACAAAATACCTTTATTGAAAAACGTGAAAGTGTTAGGAGCAAAAAATTTTACCTACCCACAAACCTCAAGCGTTTATCAAGAACTTGACCACGGCACAGCTGTATTGTCGTGTATATCAGCCCAACAGTCAGGGCGCATCATAGGCACGGCACCTGAAGCCTCGTTTTGGCTACTACGAAGCGAGTATGGCCCCACAGAAAGCGAAGCTGAAGAAGACTGGTGGACTGCTGCAGCCGAATTTGCCGACTCGGTAGGCGTTGACCTTATCAACTCGTCATTAGGTTACCATAATTATGATGACAATCAAACAAGCCATACCTACCAACAGCTGGATGGAAAAACAGCATTTATCTCAATAACAGCCTCTCGCTTAGCCAGTAAAGGCATCATTCTGACAAACAGTGCAGGAAATGACGGTGAAAACCAATGGCATAAAATAAGCGTACCAGCCGATGCACCAAATATTCTTACAGTGGGAGCTTTGCGTAGAGACTGCACAAACGCTACATTCAGTTCGCTAGGCTACTCGGCTGATGGCCGTGTTAAACCCGATGTAATGGCAATAGGAAACCCTTGCGCCCTTATCAAAGGTAACGGAATAATTACAGAAGGATCAGGCACCTCATTTTCAGCACCTGTTATATGTGGCATGGTGGCTTGCTTATGGCAAGTATTGCCCCAACTTAATGCGCAACAAATTATGCAACTGGTACGAGAGTCAGCCGATCGATATAAAAATCCTGACAATGTGTTTGGATATGGCATTCCTGATTTTTGGTATGCTTACCAGCAAGGATTGAAAACAATACAAAAGTAAAAAAATAACAACAGACGGTGGTGAAACTATGAGCGACAACACTTCTAGACCCCTTACCCTCTTTGAACTGAACCATTTGGTTTCAGAAGTCATCGCCATTGACTTACAACAACAATATTGGGTTGAGGCTGAGGTCTCAGAAATTAGAGAGGTAAGAGGGCATTGTTATCTCGAATTAGTGCAGAAAGAGGCCTTCACAAACACGCCTGTAGCCCGCGCCTCAGCTAAATGTTGGGCAAATAAATGGAGCACCATTCGCTCTCGTTTTGAACGCGTGGCACAACAACCTATCGTAAAGGGCATGAAGTTACTACTTCTTGTGTATGCCAACTTTCATGAAGCGTTCGGCTTCTCATGGATTATTACTGATATTAATGCAGAATATACCATGGGCAATTTGGCACGCCAACGTTTGGAAATATTGAAAACCTTACGAGAAGAAGGGGTTATCGACTTACAAAAATCGCTCTGTTTGTCACCCTTTGCTTTACATATAGCCGTCATTTCAAGCAGTGGTGCAGCTGGTTATGATGATTTCTGCCATCAGTTAGTTGACAACGCTTCTGGCTTTAAGTTCACAACAAAACTCTTCGCAGCTGTTATGCAAGGCGAAAAAACAGAAGAAAGTATCATTCAAGCACTCAATAAAATAAACAAACAAGATGACGATTTTGACGCAGTAGTGATAATTCGTGGAGGTGGCGCAACAAGCGATTTATCGGGGTTCGACACATTAGCCTTGGCCGAAAACGTGGCCAACTTCCCACTGCCTATCATCACAGGCATTGGTCACAACCGAGACGAAAGCATTATTGACATTGTTTCATTTGTAAGCGTTAAAACGCCGACAGCAGCAGCCACTTTTCTCATCGACAATATTGCCAACACCCAAAATCGCATTGATATTGCATGCAGAACCATACGTACAAAGGCCATGCAAATGATTGAATACCAAAAGTTGCGTCTTACGCATTTGGCGACATCACTTACTACGACCCCAACGTTAGTTATCACTCGTCAAAAAGCGAACGTTAATGCATTAAGCAAAAAAATGTCATATTGCTCGCAAGCCATCCTTATGCAATCGAACGACAAATTACGATTGCTAAACGAAAAAATTAACATTCACATTCCGTATTTATTAAAGAAAAAAGAATTAATGCTAAACAGTTTAGACAGCAGAATTAAAGCACTCGATCCGAAATTACTGTTGAAAAGAGGCTATAGCATTACTGTCACGCCAGATGGAAAAGTGGTGCGTGACGCCACTACCCTAAAGGCGGGCGACGAGATAATAACAAAACTAAATAAGGGAAAGATAACATCAATTATTAAATAAGAAAAACAAAAGGCACTATGGCTACTATTAAATATGAAGAGGCATTGCGTGAAATTGAAGAAATCGTAAGCCGACTTGAAAACGATGAAATGGATATCGACTCATTAAGCACTGAACTGAAGAAAGCTCAAAAACTAATTAAACAGTGCAAAGACGTATTGGAGAAAACAGAACAAGATGTAAAGAGCATCCTGGACAACAATCAATAGCAAAAGGATAAAGATACATTAATTTGTACGACATTCTGACCAAATATAAGACAGAATAGTTGCAAATCAAATAAATTCTTATTAATTTTGCATCAACTTATAAGATTTAATCATAAAAGGATTTATGTTATGAAAGACTTAGATTGGTCTAATTTGTCATTTGGCTACTTGCCAACCGACTACAATGTACGTTGTAATTACCGCAACGGAAAATGGGGAGAAATAGAAGTATGCTCTGACGAGTATTTAAAACTCCACATGGCAGCAACTTGTCTGCATTACGGACAAGAGGCTTTTGAAGGCTTGAAAGCATATCGCTGTCCGGACGGCAAGGTGCGTGTCTTCCGTATGAAAGATAATGCAGCCCGACTGCAAAGCACATGCCGTGGAATCTTAATGCCTGAAGTTCCTACCGAACTGTTTGAAGAAATGGTTAAAAAGGTGGTGCGACTCAATCAAGAATGGATACCAACCTATGAAAGTGGTGCTACGCTGTACATTCGCCCCTTGCTTATTGGCACAAGTGCACAAGTAGGCGTTCATCCAGCAAGCGAATACACGTTCCTTATATTCGTCACACCAGTTGGCCCCTACTTCAAAGGCGGCTTCTCAACTAACCCATACGTAATCATTCGCGACTACGATCGCTCAGCCCCATTAGGAACTGGCGTGTACAAGGTAGGTGGCAATTATGCTGCCTCTCTGAAAGCCAACTCGATAGCGCACGAGAAAGGCTATGCTTGCGAATTCTACCTTGACGCAAAGGAGAAAAAATATATGGACGAATGTGGAGCAGCCAACTTCTTTGGCATAAAGGATAATACATATATTACACCTAAGTCGACAAGTATCTTACCCAGCATTACCAACAGAAGTTTAATGCAATTAGCAGAAGACTACGGAATGAAGGTAGAACGCAGACAAATTCCTGAAGAAGAATTAACTACTTTCGAGGAGGCTGGTGCTTGCGGTACAGCAGCTGTTATCAGTCCTATCTCATATATTGACGACCTTGATACTGGCGTACGATACACCTTCAGCAAAGACGGAAAACCAGGTCCTGTTTCAACAAAATTATACAATCATTTGCGTGCCATACAATATGGTGTAGAAGAAGACAAACACGGTTGGACAACTGTTGTTATTGAATAGAATTCATCAAACAGCAACAACACATCATAAATAAAGGCCAAGATTTACCCCTTAACAAAGAGTAAGCCTTGGCCTTTATCTTATCAATTAAGTTGTCTAATTCTTATCTTATTATTAACGAATTATTATTGACCGAAACCAATCACGCAATACGCCATGTGCCTGATTTTGAGAATCAGACACCAATAACAACACCTGTGAACCATCAACAAGTTTGGGGCCTAAACACATACCCTCATAATTAGCGAAAGAACGTTTTAATAAGGTTAACGAGGTTTTCCAACTATACAACAACTCTTTTTCAACAGGCGCATCAAGACTTGATATTTCTTGAACAACAGAATAGTCTTCACGATACATCTGCGACAATTTAACCTTATAAATTTTATTTTTCACCCACGCGCCAATTTTACTATGAGGAACAAAACATTCACGCTCCAATACTAACAATGTGCTATCGCCACATACAAGCAGTTCACTTACTCCACTTGCATAATTGCGAGCAACACTTTTGTCTGCAGTCGGAGCATCTGTAACATAGGGCCATTGCCCAATAAACTTTAAAAATCGATCGTATGCTTGTAACCGCAACAAGGCACCAGGAAAAGCGTTCTCACTGTTCGAATAGCTAAGGGGCACATCATTAGCAAATGGTTCTTCAGTACAGGTCCAAAAAATCTGCCTACATGTATCATATGCCAACGACTCATAACTACCATTGCCCACGCCGCTGGGTAGTTCAAGTTCTCGTGCTGTTATGTTCCCATCAAGATCATACTCAACCACCCTATTATCAGCTTCGCCAACAACCATCAACTTTTTTGTATGTGGAAGATAAACAATACCTTCAGCATCACGGTTCGCGTTTGCAGTGGCTACCTGTTTTATGTCTTGCACCGTCTGTATAGCCCCCGAAATAGAATCAAGCATTATCTCTACAATACGAAAGCCGTCCCACGGCGCTTTATCGTCGGCTAATGCATAAAACGTTCCGCCAAGAGGCGTGATACCACTATAATTGCCAGCAGAAACTGTATGTTTAAATTGTTTTTGTCCATTATCTCTCACAAATACTTGAGCCATTACCTTATCACTTTGAAATGTTATAGCAAGAAGCAATACAAGCATCTTGAAGAAAACTGTATAATTATTTTTACACATTTTATCAATATCTAGTTATTATCAATCTTTATTATATAGACAAGTTCTAATGTTTGTGACCATCATATAAGATGCAAAAGTACATTCTTTTATTTATATACCACCCATTTTGTTTCATTAATATCTTATATTTTATCATATCTCAAAAAAAAATTTTATCTTTGCATAAGATAGGCGGCATCTCGGCATAATATTTAAGCAAGCTTTATATTCTGCTCTCGATTTGCACTATCTTTATTTCTGATTTTACGAGGAGATATTAAGAATGAAATTATCTGACTTAAAGACTGGTGAACGTGGCGTGATAGTCAAGGTGTTAGGACATGGTGGCTTTCGTAAACGTATTGTTGAAATGGGTTTTATCAAGGGTAAAGTAGTAACGGTTTTGCTCAACGCACCTCTACAAGATCCTGTAAAATATAAAGTAATGGGTTATGAAGTCTCGCTTCGTCATTCTGAAGCCGAGATGATTGAAATCATATCGGTTGAAGAAGCGCGTAAACTGAGAGAAGAAAACACCTTCAACAATCAACATACTAAAACAGAACATAATCAAGATATAATAGATAATAACAACAGCAATGAGGAGATAACCGATGAGAAGCTTCACGATGCGGCCCTAAAAAAGCGACGTACCATCAATGTAGCATTAGTGGGCAACCCTAATTGCGGAAAAACATCTCTTTTTAACTTTGCATCAGGCGCTCATGAACGTGTGGGCAATTATTCAGGCGTTACCGTTGATGCCAAAGAAGGACATGCTACCTTTGAAGGATACGAATTTAATTTGGTGGATTTACCTGGTACCTATTCATTATCAGCATACTCACCAGAAGAACTATACGTGCGCAAACAAATCATTGACAAGACACCTGATGTTGTTATCAATGTTATTGACACTAGTAATCTTGAACGAAACCTATACCTTACCACGCAACTGATAGACATGCACCTTCGAATGGTGTGTGCCCTTAATATGTTCGACGAAACAGAGAAACGTGGCGACCATGTTGACTATGGACGTCTCGGCCAACTGTTTGGTGTGCCCATGATACCCACATCGTTCAAAAGTGGTCGAGGTGTAGAATTGCTTTTCCATATTATCATCAATCTGTACGAAGGTAGCGACTTTCTTGACAACAAAGGCAATTTGAACCCAGAAGTTGCAGATGAGATAAAAAAATGGCACGAAGAATACAAAAAAGCTGAAGATGCCGATATTACAAACCACGAAGACGACTTTGCTAATGGCATAAAGCCACGTAATAATGTATCAAGACATATACACATAAACCATGGACCGTATATAGAGAAAGGCATAAGCAGGATACAAAAAGAACTAAAGAAAGTTGAGGAGCAACGTCATCGCTATTCTACACGCTATTTAGCTATTAAACTTTTAGAGAATGACCAAGAAGCGGAACATGTAGTAAAATCATTTCCTAACAGCGATGCAATCATTGCCGCAAGAAACAAAGCAGCAGAAGAAGTATTAGAATATACGCAAGAAGATAGCGAAACAGCCATTATGGATGCTAAATATGGCTTCATACATGGTGCTTTAAAAGAAGCTGGATATCAAACAGGCACAAAAAAAGACACCTATCAGATGACCCATCTGATAGACAACATCATTACAAATAGATACTTTGGTTTTCCAATGTTTCTATTACTGCTTTGGTTGATGTTTGAGGCCACCTTCTCAATCGGCCAGTATCCTATGGATTGGATAAGTAATGGCATCGACGCATTAGGGAATATTGTTGCCAATCAGATGCCCGAAGGTCCACTAAAAGCAATGATCGTCGACGGTATCATCGGAGGCGTTGGAGCAGTCATTGTATTTATGCCACAAATACTAATACTCTACTTTTTCATTTCTCTAATGGAGGACAGTGGGTATATGGCACGTGCCGCTTTCATTATGGACAAATTAATGCACAAAATGGGCTTACATGGCAAATCGTTCATTCCCCTTATCATGGGCTTTGGTTGTAACGTTCCAGCCATTATGGCTACTCGCACAATAGAAAGCAAACGAAGTCGTTTAATCACGATGCTCATTTTGCCGTTCATGAGTTGTTCTGCACGACTCCCCATTTATATAATGGTTGCAGGCACTATGTTTGCTGCACAATACCGCTCAACCGTGCTTATCTCACTGTATATTGTAGGTATTATTGTGTCAGTTATCATGAGCCGACTGTTTAGCAAATGTATTTTTAAAGGCGAAGACACTCCTTTCGTTATGGAGCTTCCTCCCTACCGTTTCCCCACAGCTAAGGCCATTGGCATGCATACATGGGAGAAAGGAAAAGAATATCTCAAGAAGATGGGCGGCATCATCTTAGTAGCAAGCATCATCGTGTGGGCTCTAGGCTATTTCCCCCACAATGATAAACTAACGGCTCAACAGCAACAAGAACAAAGCTACATTGGAAAAATAGGCAAAACCATAGAACCCGTTTTCCGTCCACAAGGTTTTGATTGGAAATTAGATGTAGGTTTAATTTCTGGCATCGGAGCGAAAGAAATTGTATGTTCAACAATGGGAATTTTGTATGCCAATGGAGAAATAAACGAGAATAACGAAAACGAATACTCATCACTGCATGAAAAGATGGTTGCTGACGGAATTACGCCACTTACCGCATACTGTTTTCTGTTATTTGTCCTGCTCTATTTTCCATGCCTAGCAACCATAGCCGCCATAAAAAATGAAACAGGCAGTTGGAAATGGGCATCCTTTGCCGCATGCTATACAACGATTGTTGCATGGATTGTATCAACTGTTGTTTACCAAATAGGGAGTATCTTTTTCTAAGATAACATTATTATAATATTGCATTTACACTTGCATATATATGACTACAAGTAACAAAAATACAGATAAACATCAAAAACATAAAAAGAAAAATAGCCGAGCAATTACAGTAATAGCAATTATATCTATCACTGTATTGCTCATTGTGCTATTTCCTAACTTTGAAAAAGCTACGCCCCAACAAACAGACAACAAACAAGAAACCACTGAAAACGTAACCCAAAAGCCTCCTCAGGATGCAGATATTATTGCTGAATATAATGATGAAAGGCGTAATTCAGTATATTATCTATTAGGCGATCGTTTTTTCTGTTTCGACAGAAATGCCAATACCACCACCGAGATTATCATTAACAAAAAATACGAACACATACAACGCACTTTTTTAAGTCCCAGACGAAGCCGAATTTTTATTGTTGTTGATTGCGGACATTTTGCCTACAACCGCATTACTGACGGCCTTCAATTATGGGTTTTAAACACGTATAATAACAATTATCGAAAAGTGGCCGAAGGCTTTGCTGTACGCGAAGAGAAAGGAAATATTATAGTAAGCAAGGGCGACTATTGTTTAAATTCGAACGACAGAAAAGCCATACGCCGTTGGAAAGCAAAAGATCATATCTTCGACTATACGGGAAAAGTGGTTTGGACACAAGGAGGGTATGAAGTAAACGAAAAAGAAATAAAACAAATAAATTAACGGTCTAAGGTTTCGCAGTTTTTTACTTGCGAAACCTTAGACCATTTTCTATTTTACCACTTTATTATTCTCTGGAAAAACCACTGTGGGTTTAAAATGACGTGCTTCTTCAAAGTCCATCAAGGCATATGATATAATGATAACCGTATCGCCCACCATTACCTTACGAGCGGCAGCACCATTTAAGCAAATACATCCACTTCCACGTTCACCTTTAATAATATAGGTTTCAAGACGTTCGCCATTATTATTATCTACTATCTGCACTTTTTCGCCTTCTATCATGCCAGCAGCATCCATCAAATCTTCATCAATGGTGATGCTTCCCATATAGTGCAAATTGGCTTGTGTTACCTGCACACAATGCAGTTTCGATTTCAGCACTTCAATCATCATCGCATTAATCCTCCTTATATTTAATATGGTCAATCAAGCGAATAGGTGTTTTCCCACAATAAACAGTGATGCATCCCACAACATAAGGGCTGGCGTCCCACGAGGGAACATCTAATAACGAATTACCATCAACAATGGAGAAATACTCTACTTCAAGCCCTTCTACAGAATTGATTGTTTCCACCACCCAGTCATGCGTTTCTTTTACCGTATGATTTTTAGCATATAATACACTTTCTTTCAATGCCTTAAAAATGGCCGGTGCAATGGCACGTTCATCGGGAGCCAGTAGTGTGTTGCGCGAGCTTTTTGCCAAGCCATCATCCTCACGCACAATTGGACATTCAACAATAGTAACGTCTAACCCTAAAAACTTTACCATGCTCTTCACAACTGCAATCTGTTGCCAGTCTTTCTCACCAAAATAAGCTTTATCGGGACGTACGATATAAAACAGGCGCGACACCACTTGACATACGCCATTGAAATGGCCTGGGCGTTTAGCACCTTCCATCACTGAGGTAACAGGCGGAAAATCAAAATGACGAGTATCGGGTTCAGGATACATCTCATCTACAGAAGGAGCAAAAACGATATCTCCTCCTACACTTTCAATCAAGGCACAATCAGCCTCAAGGTTGCGCGGATAGCGCTCCAAATCGCCAGGGTCGTTAAACTGAGTGGGATTTAAGAATACCGACACCACTGTCAAGTCGTTGTCTGCTACACTTTTCTTCACCAACGAAGCATGACCTTCATGTAGGGCACCCATCGTAGGCACAAGACCAATTTTCTTTCCTTCTTTGCGAGCTTCAAACAAATCATTCTGAAGTTCGACTATCCTTCTGTACAATTTCATGTCAAAAAAAATTATGCCAATAGCATACGCTATCAGAAATCGAGTGCAAAATAACAAATTTTTTATTAAACATGAAAGAATAATTGTAAAAAAGTGCGAATATAAGGCCATAATGCACCAATTTGAAAACAAAAAGCCACGTGTTTGAACTTTTTTTTGTAACTTTGCACCTGTATATGCGGGCATACTTCTTTACAGAAAGACTGTCAAGGAAGTGTCTGGCAGCCAAAATACAGTAAAACAAAATGGCAAAAAAAGTTTTATTCATTAACCAAGAGATAGCGCCCTATGTACCAGAGACGGGCTTGTCAGAAAAAGGTAGAGACCTTCCTCACAAGATACAAGAGGCGGGTTATGAAATACGCACGTTTATGCCCAAATGGGGAAACATTAACGAGCGTAGAGGACAGCTTCATGAAGTGATTCGCCTATCTGGAATGAATCTCATCATTGATGATACAGACCACCCTCTTATCATCAAAGTAGCATCTATCCCACAAACACGTCTGCAAGTATATTTTATTGATAACGACGACTATTTCATGAAGCGCCAAATGGCTCTTGATGAGAATGGAGAAGAATATACCGACAACGGTGAACGTGCCATCTTCTTTGCTCGCGGTGTGCTTGAAACGGTTAAGAAGCTCCGTTGGGAGCCCGACATTATACATTGCCAAGGATGGATGGGAGCCATTGTACCACTTTTTGTGAAGCAAGCCTATCAAGACGAGCCAACCTTTGCTAACACAAAGATCGTAACATCATTGTTTGACGACGAGTTAAAGACGTGTGTAGGTAAAGATTTCAAAAAGAGCCTTGCGTTTAAAAACGTCAATGACGAATTGCTCAAAGATTACAAAACTGATTTTGATTTCTTCGAACTTCAAAAGTTAGCCATCGATTACAGCGATGCTATCATACAGGCTGGTTCTGAAGAAACTGAAGCTGTTAAATATGCTGCAACAAAAAACGTCCCATTCTTAAAAGAGGTGGGCGACGATTATGCTGCTGCATATAGTGCACTGTATGAGGATATTACAAAATAACATTCCTCATCAAAAGAAAGAAAAAAAAATTTTACGTAACACACAATTTGAAAAGGAGTGTAGCACCCTAACTGCGGCTACACTCCTTTCCACTTAAATAGAATACGCATCAACGTTCATTAACAAATTATGAAACTAAAGTTAATCATCGGCACCCTACTCATAGCATCTGTCTTTGCCTCATGCGATGATACCACTGGCGATCTCGGTTCATCACTTATCGACAACAAAGACAAGTTGCATATACAGACTGACACCTTCAACGTAACAACACGTTCTATCGTGGCCGACTCGGTGCTTTCACGCAATACTATTGGCTATCTTGGTAAGGTAAAAGACCCTCAAACAGGATCATACATTACAGGCGATTTTATGACACAGTTTCATATTATCGACAATTACAGTTATCCTGTAAAAGATAGCATACGCAGCCTTGATGCTAACAAAGAAGTGATTGCCGACTCATGCGAGATACGCCTTTACTATTCAAATTATTACGGCGACTCATTAGCCACCATGAAGCTTAGCGCTTATGAAATGGCAAAGCCCATGAAAGAATCGGGCCTTTATTATTCAAATTTCGACCCTAAGAAAGAAGGATACATTCGTAATGAAGGCATAAAGGGAGACAAAGTGTACACACTTTACGACCAAAGCGTTGATAAGTCGACACTTACAAGTTCCAACTATATGAAAAACATACGTATTAAGCTTGATAAGCCTTATACCGACAAGAGCGGAAAGACCTACAACAACTATGGTACGTATATCATGCAGAATTATTACAAGGATCCTAGTTTGTTTACCGACTCTTACTCGTTTATAAACAACCTTTGCCCTGGCTTTTATTTTGAACACAAAGGAGGCTTAGGCTCAATGGGCTATATCAGTGTGAGCCAGTTGAATATCTATTTCCGTTATAGCGACAAGGTAACCGAGACAATTACTGACAAAAAAACGAACACTACTCGTGATACAGTTGTTGTAAAAACGCTCACTGGCGTATCGTCATTCTCAGGAACTGAAGAGGTATTGCAAACCACTAACATTGGTAATAGCAAGAATACCATGAAACAGTTGGCTGCCGACAAGACATGCACCTATCTCAAAACCCCATCAGGTATTTTTACCGAGATCACTTTGCCTATCGAAGAGATTATGACAGGTCATGAAAACGACACTTTGAACACAGCTAAGATAGTATTTACTCGTCTCAACGAAAACGAAAAGAACGATAAATATTCTAATTACGAGTTTAAAATACCTCAAACATTGTTGCTCATCCCCGCATCAGACCTTTACTCGTTCTTTGAGGAGGGACGTATTGCGAACAATAAAACATCATTCTTAGCATCATACAACTCGTCATATAATACATACACGTTCAACAATATTGCCTATCTGGTAAAAGAAATTGCTGAGAACGCTGACCGCTCAAAGAAAGATTGGAATAAACTGATACTTGTGCCCGTAACGGCCACCTACAACAACACTTCAACATCAGTTGAGTTAGTAAAGGTAAGCCACGATATGTCAATGTGCAACACGCGTCTTGTAGGTGGCGAAAACAATCCCAATAATCCTGTAAAGATAAGCGTTATCTACGCCAAATTCAATACAGAAAAATGATGTAACACATACATCTTCAGAAAAATCATGGTCAATTATAATTAAGCGTATATGGCCGACAACTTTTTAGAGCGACATCGCGAAGCATACGAATTGCGAAAACAGCAATGGTTAAAGAAAAAGCGTAGGCTTACTATAAAGAAACCTATACCGCCCAAACCCGATGACGAAGCTCTATAACAAGCAACGTGTGTGATCTTTTACATGATATTAAGTATAGGAGGCCCCGACAATAACATCTATTGTCGTTGCCTCCTATATTGTATCATCAATAGCATTTGTTCAACACATTTTTCTTTTTTCACATATGTCAAAACCATTAGTAAGCTTTATCATTACATACCATAATGAGCCTGTCGAATATATTGTTGAATGTCTCGACAGCATTTTTTCATTGTCCTTATCAGATAAAGAGCGCGAAATAATATTGATTGACGACGGCTCTGACAATGATGCTTTATCTGTTCTTCATCCATACGTCGAAAAACTATTCTATGTCCGACAACCGAACAAAGGCTTAAGTGAAGCTCGCAATTTAGGCATCACCATTGCATCAGCTGAATATATACAATTTGTTGATGCAGACGATTTTCTTATACGCGCCCCATACGAACACTGTCTTGACCTTGCACGCTACCATAACCCCGACATAGTAATGTTCCGCACTGCGCAACAAATTGTCACCGAAGCTCCTTTTGTACTTCCCGAGGTTGTTACAGGAACCCAGTATCTTCGCCACAATAATCTTCGCGCAGCAGCATGCGGTTATATTTTCAGACGTTCAAAATTAGGTACGCTTCGGTTCACCCCTCGCTTATTGCATGAAGACGAAGAATTCACCCCACAACTATTACTACGCTGTGATCGCGTTTTCGACACTAACGACAATAGCTATTTTTATCGCAAACGCGAAGGCTCTATCACGCAAAAGAAAGACAAACGATGGTATCTGCGTCGCTTGAACGATAAAGAATATATTATCAATCATTTATCCGAAAAAAAATATCTATTAGCTCCAGACGAACAGATAGCACTCCAACGCCGTATTGATCAAATGTCTATGGACTATCTGTTCGACACCCTTGAGCTTACCCACTCATTGCACGAGCTTGAAAACCGCATTGAAAGGTTGGCACAAAAAGGACTCTATCCTTTGCCCCAGAAAAACTATACAAAGAAATACGCCACCTTCTGCAAACTCATCTCCAGTAAAACAGGCCGCCGCATCTTGCTGGGCTATTGCGTATTGAAGGCAAAAATGGCTTAACCAAACATAAATCATAAAAATCATCACATATCAAGAAAAGAGAAGGATTGTTAAATGAAGATTTTATTGTTAGGCGAATATAGCAATGTTCATGCTACTTTAAGAAAAGCCTTAATCCAACTGGGGCATCAAGTAACGCTTATCTCCAACGGCGATTTTTGGAAAAACTATCCACGCGATATCGACCTGTCGCGCACCCCTGGTCGCTGGGGAGGCGTCTGCTATACGGCACGTTTGCTCACACTTCTCCCTCGGTTGCGAGGCTATGATGTGGTACAACTGATCAACCCGATGTTTCTCGAACTAAAGGCTGAACGCATTATGCCCATATATCATTATCTTCGCAGACATAACAAAAAAGTTTTTCTCGGAGCCTTCGGTATGGATTATTATTGGGTAAAGGCATGCTGCCAACTCATGCCATTGGCATACAGCGATTTTAATATTGGCCATCAATTGCGAACCGACGCTATTGCCACTGCCTACCGCAACGAATGGGAACACACAGCTAAAACCACACTTAACAAAGAGATTGCTACCACATGCAATGGTATAATAGCGGGACTGTACGAATATTGGGCCGCCTACCACCCCTATTTACCCGAGAAAACCACCTACATACCGTTTCCCATTTGCTGCACCACTCCACCTATGTCGAATCGTAGCATCCACTCTGGCCCCATACGGGTGTTTATTGGTATTAACAAAACCCGACATAAATATAAAGGCACAGACATTATGCTTGAGGCATTAACCAACTTACACCAAAAATACCCCACGCTGTTCACCATACAGAAAGCCGAATCAGTACCATTCGCTCAATATAAGAAAATGATGGCTGAGGCCGACATCTTGATAGACCAACTATACAGCTATACACCATCAATGAATACGCTGGAAGCCATGTCGCAAGGAATAGTTTGTGTGGGTGGTGGCGAATCCGACTTCTACCGCTTCATTGGTGAAAAGCAGTTGCGACCTATCATCAACGTGAAACCTAGTTACAACGATGTTTACGCACAACTCGAATACATCATTCTGCATCCCAAACAGTTACCATTGCTTAGCGCACAGAGCAAAGCTTTTGTCAACAAATATCATAATCATATAAATGTTGCAAAACAATACCTTCAATTTTGGGAAGAAAAATAAACATTACATAGACCACTAACAAACCACAATGTACTACATATTATAATGAAACTACTATGTATAACAGCAAGAACCACTTGCAAAAAAATCACATCTATCTTTATTATCATCACTACAATATTCAGCATGTCCTTACATGCTACAAATAAGTGGGATAAACATATAAAAAATAACGAAGAGAAGATATGTGCTGGACAAGTTCTGCTCGTATATATCGACTCGACCGTCGGTGACACACCACTTCGACAAACTGCCAATAAACTGAAAGCCGATATCATATACGAATACAAATATACGAATGCATTGGCCTTAAATTTTTCTGGACACAAGAAAAAAGAAACACTGATTAAACGTCTTCTGAAAACGAAAGGTGTATTAAAGGTAATAGAAGATAAAACTATACACAACACTCCAAGTGTGCTAACACCCCATCAAACAAGATAAAAGAATATCATAAAGCAATAAACAATGAAAATGAGAACCATTTTTTCAATTCTCTCAATGGCAACATTGCCATTAGGGGCAGTAGCTCAAACCAATATGAACATTGGTATTGAAACGAGCAATTTAGACACGGCCGCACAGCCTGGTGAAGATTTTTATCAATATGCTTGTGGTGGATGGATAAAAAACCATCCATTACCAGCAGCATACTCGCGCTTTGGCAGTTTCGATCAATTAGTACAAAATAATGATAAACGCGTTCATGACATCTTAAAAAATTTACTCAACACTACATCAACAGATGAAGTGAGCCAAAAACTTGGCAATTTCTATAAACTCGCCATGGATAGCGTGCGCCGTAACAATGAAGGGTTTGCTCCTGTACAACCACTGCTAAACGAAATAGGTAATGCCAAAACAATTGATGCCCTTCACGCGTTACAAACAAAATATGCTTTTTTTGAATATGGCGTTCCCTTTAGTGATGGTTTTGGAGCCGATGAAAAAGAAGCCTCACAAAATATTATGAATGTATCGCAGAGCGGACTTACCTTAGGGCAAAAAGAGTATTATCTTGACAACGATGAAGCCACAACACGTATCCGAGACGATTACAAACAGTTTATTATACGTATGTTCTCGTTATGTGGACAAGAAAAATCGGCTCAACAAAACATGGAACATATCATGTTTATCGAAACAGCATTAGCAAAAGTAAGTAAGAATCGAACAGAGCTACGCGATGTGGAGACTAACTACAACAAAATGAGTTTGACTGATTTTGAACAACAATATCCATACTTGCAGTTGCGTAACCTATTACTGGCTAAAGGTATAGACGAAAAGCACATTAAAACTATTGTTGTAGGACAACCCGACTTTATGAAAGGCGCAAATGATGTTTGGAAAAATAAGGGCACTGATGCGTTGCGCGCCTACATGCAGTGGCACGTATTGCTCTCAGCCGCCAACTATCTTGGCGATGATGCAGCAACGGCCTACTTCGATTTCTTTGGAAAAACAATGCGCGGACGTAAAGAAGACTACCCTCGCTGGAAACGTGCCACTAATCAAATAGAGAGCCAGATGGGCGAAGCCCTTGGTCGGATTTATGTAGCTAAATATTTTCCCGCTGAAGCCAAACAACGAATGGAGGCTCTTATTAAAAACTTACAACTGTCATTGGCAGAACGAATAAAGGAGCAAACATGGATGAGTGAGGTTACAAAAGCTGCAGCCCTTGACAAGCTGAACAGCTTCTATGTAAAAGTTGGCTATCCCAACAAGTGGACAGACCTAAACGCTTTGAAGATAGACCCTTCAAAGTCGTATTACGAAAATATGTTGGCTTGTCGTCTGTTTTGGGAAAAGAAAAGCATAAATGACAAGGCTGGTAAGCCTGTCGATCGTGACGAGTGGTATATGTATCCACAAACTGTTAACGCCTACTACAATCCCACCACTAACGAAATATGCTTCCCCGCAGGCATCTTACAGCGCCCCTTCTTCGATATGCATGCAGATGATGCCTATAACTATGGGGCTATTGGTGTAGTGATAGGTCATGAAATGACTCACGGCTTCGATGACCAAGGTCGCCACTACGACAAAAACGGAAATATGATCGACTGGTGGACAAAACAAGATGCCGAAAACTTTGCACAACACGCCGATGTTTGTGTTCGTTTCTTCTCAAATATCAAGGTATTACCCGACCTTAATGCTAATGGCAAACTAACATTGGGTGAGAATTTGGCCGACCATGGAGGCTTAGAAGTTGCCTTTAACGCTTTTAAACACGCCACAGCGTCTAATCAGCTTACTACAATAAACAATTTCACTCCTGAGCAGCGTTTCTTTTTAGCCTATGCAGGTGTATGGGCGGGTAATATAACTGAAGAAGAAATACGAAGTCGCACAAAAAGTGATCCCCACTCGTTAGGCGAATGGCGTGTAAATGGTGCCCTACCACACATTAATGCATGGTATGAGGCTTTTAATATCAAGCCTACAGACAAAATGTTTTTGCCAGAGAGCAAGCGTTTAAAAATGTGGTAAATTCTCAATAAGCCCTTTAAAAAAACAAAAATCACACATTATATAGATCCGTATTCAAGTTTTTATGAATACGGATCTTTTTTGGTATTATATATATCGCAAACAATGTCGAACATAATATTTTGTTCAACTTTACTGATAGGGTAACGATTGAAAACGACATGGTCTTTCTGAATTTGCTGGGCCAGCAACTGTTTACATCCCTGTGCATTTTTTCCATGCAATGTACAAAAGTGTACTAGATGTTCTGCCGCCTGCTGATAACGACCAGTTACCCAAGCGGCGTAAGCTGCATTCAAACTGTCAGCAGGTATTGTCGATGGAGCCTTCAGCAACAGTTCATACCGTGTAAAAGCTTTCTCGGGCTCACCATTAAGAAGTTGTGCCCATGCCATGGCACGTAACACATTTCGATTGTTAGGATATTGAAAATCGAGTTTATAAAGAAGGGGCAATGCTTCGTCCATCTTACCTAAACTAAGCAAGGCAACAGATAGCCTCAAGTTATACGTAAAATTATCAACTGATATTTGACAGAGACGTTTATAGCAATCAACTGCCATTTCATAGCGTTGCTGTTTAAATGCATACTGAGCTATAAAGGGAAGCACGGAAATAGGAGCAGCATCAAGTTGTGCTAACCATTTTTCAGCCAAAGCGGCTATAAAAGGATGCGATAGAGGCTGTACCTGCAACTGTGTAGCCGATACAAAAGGATTAATGAAATCGGAACGATGATTATTCAACCGAAAGAAACGATATAGATTCTGCAGATAAATACGACGCATGTATGTTGCCGAATTTTTGTCAGAATCGCTCATAGTGCCTCCAAAAGCCATTTTGTTTTCTCTGATGCCGTGTCGCACTTCTTGCGGCAGTTGTTTTAATACTGTTGACAATGCAAGAATAAATGAATATTTATCAGAGTCGCAGAATGGAGCATCATTCAATAAATCAGCAAATAAGTGGCAATCGGGCTCTTTGTTATAAATTTCATTTAGCAAGGGGTGCGAAGGGCTATAAGGTAGAAACCAGTTTATCAACTCATTGAAGAAGCTAAAGCGTTTCATCTGAGCAAACCCTCCAAAAAACACGTCAGCACCTTCTCGCTGCATATCTTGCATTTTTTTGAAGGTTTGCTCCATTTTCTCCATACGTTGCTCAGCATCATTGGTACCCATAATATCCGCCATAGGGTCATCGTCTTTCTCACGTATACCTAACCGCGTAATCTCAAGATTACTATTTTCCATCAATGTAGGAATGATGTTATTTTGTATCTCGGCAGTATCGCTATCGGCTCGGCAACAATACATCATTTGCTTTTGCAGTTCAGCCAACTCGGTAAATAACGATTGATGGGCAAACAAAGCTTGTAGAGCGGCTTCTACTTCGGTAAAGCGATGTATCAGTGCTACAGGGGGCATTGTCCATGCCCACCCTACCAGCGCACACTGAGCAAGGGCAGTGTTGCCAGCAGCAGTTGCTTGTAGATACACCTGCACCAAAGTGTACCACTTACGCGGACAATAAACATTTATTACAGATAATGTAATGGCCGTCATCATTAACTGTGCATCCTTTACATCAATTGTGGGCGATGTAAGCAACAACGTAAATCCTTTCTGCTGACTTTCTGTCCAAGCATGCGATACAAGAACAGATGCAAACAACTGGTTGATGTAAACATAATGACGGGTGCGCAGTTCATCTATTTTTTTTGAGTTTGACGCAGTATCTGCTCGGCCTAATGCCAACAAGGCTTCATCTTGCACAAAGCGCTCTAAATTTGAACGCACACTGTCAGGCTGTAATTCAAACAAACGCGATACCTCTGCTGCACGCATATAGGACACCTTTGTTCGGCACAACTGGTTAACTGCCATACCAACGGCTATGTCATAAAGTCTGTGCTGCATATTGGCATACATCTTTTCGGCATCAGGGTCACGAAAACCACGGCACATGAATTGGCACATCATGCGATAATCGGTTTCGGTCTTTTCTATTTCCTCACGAAAAGAAGCTACCTGTGGTTGCGTGGCTACTTCAGCATACAAAGCCGAAATATTCTCGCCAACAGTATTGTCGGATAAAAGTTTGCTAAGAATATCTTCTTTCATGTTAATGGTTCAATTTGAAAGTGAATAAGAAGGCTGGTGGATGAGCGGTTTACTTCGTAACCCAATTATTACCTACTATGGTTACTGCAGTTCCACTCTCCGACTTGGCACTACAGCTTATTTCAATAAAACACGTCAACTAATTAATTGTTGTCTTTACAAACGCCGACACCTTTTTAATATTATCGGCGGTGGGTTCAACGGCATGCATATAGCGTATTTTCGGCAGAGCTGCAATGGTTTTATCATCAATGCGATAATATTTCTTTAACACATCAACATAAGCAGAAAGACCATGAGCATTAAGCGAGTCGCAAGCCATATTATATCCCTTCAAAAATAAGGACAACTGTTTTTGACGACGTTTATCCCGTATTGCTTCATCTTTAAACGCTATTACACCCAACACTGGATAACGATCACTGCTATCAACCAACACCACACCGCCACGCTGACGTGCTAACGTTGCCCAAGGCTCAGAAAGCCATGCCGCATCAATCTCATTGCCTATCAACATACGCAACCGTATCAATACATCATTAATCTGCACTCTATAAACATCACCTTTAACTTTTACGCCTTCAAGACATTGATTCGTAAGCCAGTCGGTGCCAGAAAACCGAGTTATACCAACCACCTTATCACCCAATTGGTCAAGGCGTGATACACGCGAACGTTTGCTTGCTATAAGTTGCCAATGCTGAACGGTACCAGCCACATATTTTAAACCTATACCTTGTTGTTGAAAACGTTCTGTACGCACAAGATCGCTTACTATGCCCTCAACCGTTGTGCCACGAAAGGCTGTATCACAATCCATCTGAGCATTGTATCGACGCAATCGGACATCTACACCAAGAGTATCAAACATTCGATGTTCATGAGCTAAAAATAAAGGTAAGCCATCGAGTGTGGGTAACACAGCAATCTTCAATGCTAACGAGTCTTGGCGTTGTTGTTCGAGGCGTTGCTGGCGGTCAAGGCGCTGTCGGGTGGCTTCGGTATCACCACATGCCGACAATATTACAACAACTAATATATATAAAATGCTTTTTTTCATACGGCAAAATTAACAATATATTTTGACACGCGAAAAATAATTACTACTTTTGTATTGATACAAATTAATAATAGATACCTCGTAAAGAAACATTCAACCAAAAAGGATGTAAACTAACGTGATATCTATCAAACTTAACAGAACACGCTTATGGCAAAAGACAAGATTGCATACGTGTGCACAAATTGTGGACAAGAGTCAACAAAATGGATTGGTAAATGTCCCAATTGCGGCCAGTGGAATACATTTAAAGAGATACGTATCTCAAATAACGCCCCAAATAGTATCGCTCAAAGAACAACCTTATACGATGCACCAGGGGGAAAGAATGGGAAAAGCCGCCCCATAAAACTTAAAGACATACCTATAGAAGCTGAACCACGCATTAATACACACGACACCGAGCTAAACCGTGTGTTAGGTGGAGGTTTAGTTCCTGGCAGTATCGTGCTGTTAGGTGGAGAACCAGGCATTGGTAAAAGCACACTAACCTTACAAACCATTCTTAATATGCCAGAACGACGCATATTATATGTAAGTGGTGAAGAAAGTGCACACCAATTAAAAATGCGTGCACAACGATTGGCTTCTATTAACATCACAGATGAAGCCATGTCTGATCACGACAATGTCACCATTCTGTGTGAAACATCGCTTGAAAATATATTTGACAACATTAAAGAGGTAGCACCCGAATTGATTGTCATCGATTCAATACAAACTATTGCTACTGATACTGTGGAGAGCAGCCCAGGAAGCGTAACACAGGTACGTGAATGTGCAGCAGCATTATTACACTATGCCAAATCTTCAGCAGTGCCAGTTATTCTCATCGGTCATATCAACAAAGAAGGCACACTAGCAGGCCCTAAAATCTTGGAACATATTGTAGATACCGTGATACAATTTGAGGGCGATCAACACTATATGTATCGTATATTACGTTCTATAAAAAATCGTTTTGGCAGTACGTCAGAATTAGGTATCTACGAGATGCAACAAACGGGGTTAAGACAAGTAAGCAACCCCTCTGAGCTATTGCTAAATCAAGACCACGAAGGGCTATCAGGAATAGCCATTAGTTCTGCAATAGAAGGTGTTAGACCTTTCTTAGTTGAGACACAGGCGCTTGTTTCATCGGCAGCATACGGCACACCACAGCGCACAGCAACAGGTTTCGATCAGAAACGTTTGAACATGTTACTTGCCGTCCTTGAAAAGCGTGTTGGCTTTAAGTTAGCACAAAAAGACGTCTTCATAAATATTGCAGGCGGCTTACGTGTAACCGATCTTGCTATGGATCTTAGCATTATCGCAGCTGTACTATCAAGTAATGTTGACACCCCCATTGAAACAGGATGGTGCATGGCAGGCGAAGTGGGTTTAAGTGGTGAGGTACGTTCGGTTAACCGTATTGAACAACGGATAGCTGAGGCCGAGAAATTGGGGTTCAGCGACATCATCATTCCAAAATATAATTTTCAGGGATTAGATACAAAAAAATACAAAATAAACATACACCCCGTAAAGAAGGTAGAAGAAGCGCTACGGGTTTTGTTTGGTTAACGAACGGCTAATGGGACACTTGTCATGCCGATCAAAAAACCTTAAAATAACAATTGAAACGCATAGATAGAAACAAGTCTATGCGTCAGCCAACAGACAATTTCTTGCGAAACGAAATAAAAAAAATATGAAAGACTCAGTTATTATTGTTAGTGGAGGGATGGATAGTATCACTCTTCTTTACGAATGGAAAGAACGCATTGCCTTAGGCATATCGTTCGACTATGGAAGCAATCATAATGCCAAGGAAATACCGTTGGCACAAATGCACTGCAATCGATTAGGCATCAAGCACATAACAATTCCGCTCAGTTTTATGCATCAATATTTTAAAAGTAGCTTGCTTGATGGAGCCGATGCCATACCCGAAGGACATTATGCCGACGATAACATGAAATCGACGGTAGTGCCTTTCCGTAATGGCATTATGCTATCTATCGCTATTGGCATTGCGGAAAGCAACGAACTAAAAAATGTTCTTATAGCCAACCACGGTGGTGATCACACTATCTATCCCGACTGTCGTCCAGAATTCATTAAAGCCATTAATGCCGCTGCTGAAACAGGTACTTTTGTCAACATAAATGTATTGGCACCATACACCAATATCACCAAGACAGATATTGCTCGAAGAGGACGAGAACTAGGCATCAATTATGCTGAAACATGGAGTTGCTACAAAGGTGGTGAACACCAATGTGGAAAATGCGGCACATGTGTAGAACGTAAAGAAGCGTTACATGATGCAGGAATTATTGATAACACGGTATACGAACAGGATGCAGAATAACAAAAGAAGAAAGAGGCATATTTTAACAGAAGACATAAAATAGGATAAAATTTTAACACAGAAGCACCATCTTTCAACTTTTATTATTAATTTTGTAGGCAAACATAACGGTGTGGTTATTCAATATCCACAGGCAACTAAAAAACATCATTTATTGACATACAAAAAACAATAAAAAAATGAAAATCGAAGATTTCAACTTTGCCGGTAAGAAGGCAATTGTCCGCGTGGACTTCAATGTACCCTTGGACGAGAACGGTAACGTAACCGACGACACCCGTATCCGTGGCGCTCTGCCCACTCTGAAGAAGGTTTTGGCCGATGGCGGTGCACTCATTATGATGAGCCACATGGGCAAACCCAAAGGCAAGGTAAACCCCAAGTTGTCGCTTAAGCAGATTGTTCCCAATGTATCAAAAGCACTGGGCGTAGACGTTAAGTTTGCAGAAGACTGCGGTAACGCAAGCGAGGCAGCTGCTGCACTGAAGTGTGGCGAAGCTCTTTTGCTGGAGAACTTACGCTTCTATCCTGAGGAAGAAGGCAAACCTGTAGGTGTAGAAAAAGGCACACCCGAGTTTGACGAGGCAAAGAAAGAGATGAAGGGCAAGCAGAAAGATTTTGCTAAGAAGCTCGCTTCATATGCTGACGTTTACGTAAACGACGCCTTCGGCACCGCTCACCGTAAGCACGCTTCTACTGCAGTTATTGCCGACAGCTTTGATGCTGACCACAAAATGCTTGGTTTCCTTATGGAGAAAGAGGTTACCGCTATTGATAACGTACTGAAAAACGCTCAGCATCCTTTCACAGCCATTATCGGTGGTTCTAAGGTAAGCTCTAAGTTGGCCGTTATCAAGAACTTGCTCGACAAGGTTGACAACCTCATCATTGGTGGTGGTATGGGTTACACCTTCATCAAAGCACAGGGCGGACACATTGGCGAATCACTGCATGAAGACGATCTGATGCCTGAGGCACTGAACGTAATGGCTGCTGCCAAAGAAAAAGGTGTAAACCTGAGCCTCTCTGTAGCTACTGTGGCTGCTGACTCGTTCTCAAACGATGCTAACCGCAAAGTTGTTGATATCTATAATATTCCCGATGGATGGGAAGGCATGGACGCCTCAGAAGAGAGCCTTGAGAATTGGAAAGAAATTATTCTTAACTCGAAGACTATTCTGTGGAACGGCCCCGTTGGCGTATTTGAGATGGAAAACTTCGCACACGGCACAGGCGAAATTGCTAAGTATGTAGCACAGGCTACACAGGAAAACGGTGCTTACTCGCTCGTTGGTGGTGGTGACTCAGTTGCTGCTGTTAACAAGTTTGGCTTGGCCGACAAGGTAAGCTATGTTTCAACTGGTGGTGGTGCCATGCTCGAAGCTATCGAGGGTAAAGTGCTGCCCGGTGTAGCTGCCATCAAGGGCGAATAATGGTGAAGACAGAATAGACCCTAATAAATAGAAATAATTGAGGGTGTGCCCCGAATGGCTTTCAAAACCATTTTCGGCACTCCCTCATTTTCATTTATTCGCACTCTCCTCCCCCACACTTCAAGGGCTGCACACCTGAAACTTATACCCCACACACGATGTAAACACCCCACACATTGTCATTAGATTATCATTAGATCATCAATATATTATAAAAAATACATATTATGCCCTTACGAATTCCAGATAAACTGCCCGCCATTGAAATTCTCAAAAAAGAGAATATCTTTGTGATGGACAACACACGCGCTACGAACCAAGATATACGACCGCTTCGCATTGTGGTTCTTAACCTCATGCCCCTCAAAATAACTACTGAAACCGATCTCATTAGGCTGCTTTCAAACACGCCATTGCAGATTGAAATCGACTTTATGAAACTGAAGAGCCACACTCCGAAGAACACACCCATTGAACATATGCTTATGTTCTATCGCGACTTTGAGGCTATGCGCAATGAGAAATATGACGGAATGATTATCACAGGGGCACCCATCGAACAATATGATTATAAAGACGTGGCTTACTGGGATGAAATATCACAGATATTTGCTTGGGCAAAAACGCACGTCACCTCAACATTATATATATGCTGGGCAGCACAAGCTGGCCTTTATTATCACTACGGTATACCTAAATATCCGTTAAAGAAAAAAATGTTTGGCGTGTTTGCACAAAAACCGCTCTATCCCAAGCTATCCATCTTCCGGGGCTTTGACGACCAGTTCTTCATGCCACAAAGCCGACATACTGAGGTAAAAAGTAAAGATATATTAAACAACAAGGCGCTCACGCTTATTGCTGAATCAAAAGAAAGCGGGGCTAGCATCATTATGGCAAGAGGCGGACGCGAATTTTTTGTTACTGGACATATGGAATACTCACCCCTCACGCTTGACAAAGAATATAAAAGAGATATGGATAAACGCGATGATGTTGACATTCCTATCAACTACTATCGCGAAAATAACCCTTCGCTCCCACCTATCGTACAATGGCGAGCTCATGCAAACCTCTTTTTTAGCAATTGGATAAATTATTACGTTTACCAAGAAACGCCCTACGATATTAATAAAATTGTTTAACAAAAAGTGTCTTAACACAACATTATACCACATACGCCACTCATGCAAACTATCGAACTTTTAGCACCTGCAAAAAATTTGGCATCAGGAATAGCTGCCATTAAGCACGGTGCCGACGCCGTTTACATTGGCGCCAGTCACCACGGTGCACGCGCTGCCGCAGGAAATAGCATCAACGATATTGAACAGCTATGCGCCTACGCACACGGCTTCAGGGCTCGTGTTTATGTCACTCTTAACACCATCATTTATGATAACGAAATAGAAGATGTAAAACTGCTCATGCAACAATTGGCACAGATAAAGGTTGATGCTGTATTAGTGCAAGACATGGCGATTGTAGATATGGTGATGCATTGTGAAGACAACGACCCATTGGCATATTTTCGTAACCGACTGCACGCTAGCACACAAACCGATAACCGTTCGGCTGATAAGGTGGCGTGGCTAAACGACATTGGTTTTTCTCGAGTGGTGCTGGCACGTGAGCTCTCATCTAACGAAATAAAAAACATTCATCAGCAACAGCCAAACGTCGAATTAGAGGCCTTCGTGCATGGAGCACTCTGCGTAAGCTATTCAGGGCAGTGTTATGCCTCGCAATACTGTTTTGGACGAAGTGCAAACCGCGGTGAGTGCGCACAATTCTGCAGAATGAAGTTTGACCTTACTGATAGTAACGACAAACTATTGTATCAACAGCTACATCTGTTGTCGCTGAAGGATATGTGCCAGATTAATCACCTTGAACAATTGCTTGAAGCAGGGGTAGTTTCTCTGAAAATCGAAGGCCGACTGAAAGATACTACCTACGTAAAAAACGTAGTGGCAGCCTACAGCACACGATTGAATGAAATAATTGCAAAAAGCCCTAACAAATATAAACGTAGCTCGTTAGGACACTGTCAATATACCTTTACGCCCAACTTGTCAAAAACATTTAACCGTGGTTACACAACCTATTTTCTTAATGGCCGCATTGCAGATATTTCATCGCCTGCAACACCTAAAGCCATCGGACAATTTGTAGGTAAAGTAAAAGCTATAAACTACAACAACTTCACCGTAGCAAGCATCGAAGCCTTTGCCAATGGCGACGGTCTCTGCTTTATTGGCCCCGATGGGCAACTTACTGGTTTTAGAGTGAACAAGGTGATAGGCAATAAGATATTTCCGCTCAACATGCCCAATGCTCTTAAACCAGGAACAGCTCTCTATCGCAATAACGATAAAGTCTTTGAAGACGAACTGAGTAATGAAAAAAGTGCAGTACGACTGATTAATATTAATATGCACCTTGGGCAACACAAAAATGGTTTAACACTGACAATAGAAACAGAAGACGGCATCAAGGCATCGGCTAGCGTTGATATTGAAAAACAAGTGGCACAAAAACCACAAAAAGAAAATATGCAACGACAGCTGCAAAAACTAGGAAACACTATCTACCAATGTAACAATCTTGACATTGATAATGGTGTTGAAGCGCTGTTTGTACCATCAAGTGTTTTGGTAGAACTAAGACGAAAAGCTGTTGAAGAACTAAATATAGCCATAAGCAATTGTCAACAAACAGCTGACAACATGCTGAACAACAAAGTTGGCGTGAAGCACTACGAAAATAACAATGAGAGTATAAACGGGGCTAATCCTACCAAGCGCACGCTATTCTATGGCAACAAAACCTACTTATATAATATTGCCAACCACATTGCTCAAGGTTTCTACACACGACAAGGATTGGAGCACGCAGAAATGGCTTTTGAGATTAAAGAGCCTAAAGAAAAATGTATTATGCAGTGCCGTTACTGTATACGATATGCTTTAGGTTACTGCGTAAAGAATGGTGGTAAACAACCAACATGGCACGAACCGTTATTCTTGACGTTAGGAGATGGAAGACGTTTCCGTTTACAATTCCATTGTTCAACTTGCCAAATGAATATCTATGCTGACGATGAAACAAGATAAAAAGCATCGATCTCTTAAAATGAAGACTGTTGCAAAAGCGCTGATGGTGCTTATAGCATGCCTCGCACTAAGCAGTTGCTACCATAAAAAAGAAAACAAACAACATTATGGTCGCAACTACAACTTCGTGATTAAGGCCGACTCTATGGCTATCATCGAGCAGCAACCCGAAGAAATTGTAACATTTCTGCCAACCGACACGCTGTATGTGCGCCACAACGATCACATTGTAGTGGCCGACAAACGAATACTAAATAACGACCCTACTGACAGCGTGTGGGTGCAAGTGGCACGCGACCAAGAAACCTTTGGTTGGGTACATGAAAGCGTGTTGTTGAAAAGCGTGGTGCCCAGCGACCCTATCTCACAGTTTATAAGCACTTTTTCTGACAAGCATCTACTCATTTTTTTAGTAATCATCAGCGTTATAGCAAGTGGTTATTTGTTGCGACGCATCATGAAAAAGAAAGCTTTCATCGTACATTTCAACGATATTGACAGCATTTACCCCACATTATTAGCCATTACTGTGGCTGCTGCTGCCACCTTCTACTCAAGTATTCAGTTATTCGATGCCGACTCATGGCAGCACTTTTATTTTCATCCTTCACTTAACCCCTTCTCACAACCGCCTATTATTGGCATCTTTGTAGGGGCAGTGTGGGCCATGCTGATTATGGGTATGGCAGCCTTAGACGAAGTGAAACGCTTACTGCCAGTAAGCCAAGCCATTCTGTATCTGGGTGGCCTAGCCGCTATCTGCGCCGCCAACTATATTATTTTTAGTATAACCACCCTATATTATATAGGTTTTCCCTTGCTTGTGGCTTACATTGGCTTTGCCCTATATCGCTACATTCATTACACAGCATGTTCTTATGTCTGCGGAAAATGTGGCAAAAAGATGAAGCGTAAAGGAAAATGTCCACATTGTGGAGCTGAAAACAGATAATTTATTATTGCTGTCCGCTAAAACTCCAAAGAACATAAATATCATCCCCGAAGCCTTGTAAAATTGGACTTCGGGGTTTGTTCTTTCAAAAGTAAGTCCCCTAATCGTAGATAGCAAGCATATCGTCTCAGTACTTGGCCGAGATTACTCCAGTACTTGGCCGAGATTACTGCAGTACTTGATGGAGATTACTGCAGTACTTGGGCCAAGTACTGGCGCACTAATTTTGAGGGATGAATCATATCTCCTTGTCAACTCGTCAACTATATATATAATAAGGTGTGTTGATATACCTCAAAAATTTAACATAAAAATATTAATGAATGTTTTCGTAATGTAAAAATATATTATTATCTTTGCATTTGAAAAAAGTGGGACAACGTTGGCATAACGCTAAAAACCAAGAATAATGTCATCGAAAATAAGCCCACTAACATACGAACAACAATATACTACTCAAATCAAGCGTGAGCAAAGGGCCACGTATTTAAAACTTACTATACACGAAACAATCAAATTGTCGTCAGACATAATGCTATATAATAGAACAGAAGAACCAAAAATGAGCACAATGAACACATAACAATATCTGTCAACGTGCCACTTACACTACTTAAATAATAAAGATAACACTGGCACACGACGATAGTGAAACTTGTGCAAGGCTAAAAACAAAACGAAAAGATAACACTTACAACATTTAGCAGCGTAACACAGACGCGCCTCTCGGGGCAAGCGGCAGTGTGCTTTCTGCATGTTAACATGGCGCTTGTAGGCCATCACGACAATAAATGTTGCCCTACTTAAGAAAATAGAGAGTATAAAACAAATTCAAACCAAATCGTTTTCAAGTATGAAACTAAAAAGAATGTATCTCATCTCAGTATTGAGCCTTATGTTAGGTTTCTTGCTGGGAGGCACGGGTGAAGCTTTTGCCCAGGCCACAAAGACAGTGTCAGGAACCGTGTCTGACGAGAAAGGCGAGCCCATTATTAGTGGTACCGTCATGGTAAAAGACACAAAAACTGCCACCGTTACCGACTTTGACGGTAACTTTAAGATTAACGCTCCCGCCAACGGTACACTCGTTTTCTCGTACCTCGGCTACTTCACACAAGAAATTCCTGTTGCACAAGTTAAGGGCGGTGTGCTCAACGTACAGATGAAGCCCGAAGACACTACCCTCGACGAGCTTGTGGTTGTAGGTTACGGTGTGATGCGTAAGAGCGACGTTACAGGTTCTATCGGTATCGCCAAGGGCGACGACATGAAGAAGAACCAAAACTTCTCGGCTATCGATAACCTTCGTGGTAAGGTGTCGGGTGTAAATGTGTTCTCTAACTCAAGCCAGCCTGGTGCCTATAATAATAAGGTAGTGATCCGTGGTATGGCTACCATCAACTCGTCAACCGACCCTCTCTACGTTGTTGACGGTGTTGTAATGGAAGGCTTCGGCATGATCAACCCTAACGACATCGAGTCGATGGAGGTATTGAAAGATGCTTCTGCTACCGCTATCTACGGTGCTCGTGGTGCCAACGGTGTTATCCTCGTTACCACAAAGCGTGGTTTGAAGAACGAAGAAGGCACACGCATCAGCTATGATGGTTCATTCTCTATCAGCACTATGGCTCGTAAGATGGACGTGCTCAACGCTCAGGAGTGGTGCGACGCTTGGATGCAGGGTCTTGCAAACGAGAACGCATATCAGGGCAAAAACTGGAGCTTGAACCGCACCGACTGGTTCAACGACCGCAACTACTTTGATGCTAACGGTAACCCTCTCTATGATACTGATTGGCAGGACGAGGCTACACGCACTGCTTTCTCTCACAACCACCAGATCAGCATCCAGCAGGCTGGTAAGAAGTCGTCAATGGGCGCCTTCCTTAACTATACCGACCAGCAGGGTATCGTGCTCGACACTTACAGCAAGCGTGTAAACGCTAAGATGACTTATGATGCTAATCCTACCGAGTGGCTGTCGACAGCTGTTAACTTGACTGTTAACCACACCTGGACTCACTATACTCCTGAGGACGGTGGCGGTCAGGACGCTCGTCGTACTATGATTGAGATGTTGCCTTGGTTGCCCGTTAAGGACAAGAATGGTAAATACACCACTTCACAGAGCATTGGTAGCACAATGGATTATGGCTTCGAGGCTATGACTAACCCCGTTGCTATTCTCAAAGGCCAGACCTATGGCAACTATCGCACACAGCTCTTCGGTAACGCTGCCTTCACCTTCCACCTCCTCGATGGTCTGGATCTGAAGACACAGTTTGGTGTCGACTATCACCACAACCGCGGTACTTATTATAGCTCACGCGACCTCGTTAACCTGTCACAGGGCGAGCAGGGACGTGCCTCTATCAGTAACTCTGACGTGCTCTACTGGCAGGAGGAAACCTACCTTACCTATAATAAGGTATTCGATATTCATCGTATCAACGCAATGGCCGGTCTTTCTTGGCAGGAGCGCACATACGACTACAACTACATGTACACTCAGGGTTTCTCTGACGACTTCTTCAAGACCTTTAACATGGCTGCTGGTACCAAGCCCAACTCACCCGAGTCAAGCTGGAACCGCTGGCGCATGAACTCTTACTTCCTCCGTTTGGCTTACACCTTGAAGGATCGCTACTCAGCAACCTTCACCGCTCGTGCCGATGGTTCGTCTAAGTTTGGTAAGAACAACAAGTATGCGTTCTTCCCCTCAGCAGGTCTTGCTTGGAACGTTTCTCAGGAAGACTTCATGAAGGATATCAAGGCTATCAGCAACTTGAAACTGCACACCAGCTTCGGTCTTACTGGTAACTCAGAGATTGATCCCTATCAGTCATTGGCACGCGTTACTTCTGGCACCTTGCTGCAGAACAACTCTTACGCTGCTTATTCATACGTAAGCTCTCTGGCTAACCCCGATCTGAAGTGGGAGAAGACCGCACAGTTCGACCTCGGCTTCAACCTCGGTCTGTTCCAGGATCGTTTAAACTTTGACGTGTCTTACTATCACAAGAAGACCACCGACTTGTTGCTCGACTGCCCCGTTCCTTATTCAACAGGTTATACCTCAATGTTTAAGAACATCGGTTCAGTTAAGAACCAGGGTCTCGACATCATGATCAGCGCTACTCCGTTCCGTACAAAGAACTTTACATGGACTTCTACTCTGAACCTCAACTACAATAAGAACGAAATCACTGCTCTCGGCGAGAACAACGAGGATATCGGTCTTATGAACTGGGTAGGTGGCTACGAAGGCGTACTGCGCGTAGGCGAGAGCATGGGCTCATTCTACGGCTATCGTCGTCTCGGCGTATGGACCAAGGAAGACTTTGCTGCTGGCAAGTGCGAGCAGAAGCAGATAGGTCGTGCAAAACGTACCGAAACCAAGGAAATCCTGGGTAAGGGTATTCCTGATTGGACTGGTAGCTGGGTGAACACCTTCAACTACAAGAACTGGGATCTTACACTCGATATGCAGTTTGTATGGGGCGTTGAAACCATGCAGCAGTTCTACCACTCTACATACGACCGCTTCGGTTTGACCAACGGTTTGAGCAACATCCTGTATGACGCTTACAACGGAACTAACCCCGGTGCTATGGAGCAGATGATTTACATGGCTAACGGTAACCACGCTGGACAGGACACTACTATCGACTCTTCTTGGATTGTTGACGGTTCATACCTGCGTTGCAACATGTTGCAGATTGGCTATACCTTCGACCGCAGCCTGATCAAGCCTCTTGGTCTCTCTGGTCTCCGTGTTTACGCAAGTGCTAACAACCTGTTCATGCTTTGCTCAAGCGATTTCAATGGTTACGATCCCGAGACTACCTCACAGACCGACTCTATGGGTAGCAAGTTTGGACAGAACGCTGCCTTCTTCTCTTATCCAAGAGCAAGAACCTTCACATTGGGTCTCAGCGTAGCATTCTAATAACAGTGTAGTTTTAAGTTTAGTCAAAACAGTATAACGATTGTTGCCCCCTTGCGGGGGAAACATTCTAAAAACATAAAGCAATGAAAAATAAATTTTTTATAGCAGTAGTCGCTTGCGCTTGCCTTGGCACGCTCACTTCATGTGAAAGCTGGCTGGATGAAGAGGTACGCTCTTCCATGACTTCGCAGGACTACTATAAGACCGCTTCACAGATTCAGGAAAATGCAACCGCCCTCTATCGTCGCGGTGCACCTAACCAGCTTACAGGTGCTGGTAGCGCCTACATGGGCCCCGTGTCAATGTACCCAGGCATGTTGACAGGCTATTTCATTAACGAGTATGAAGGCCAGGAACGTACCTGCCAGTATGCTCGCGAGCTGACCCGTCAGCAGCAGACCAACACTGTAGGTGGCAACTTCGAGAGCTTGTACTACTATTGCTATCAGGCTATTAATATTGCTAACGGTATCATCAAGTATGCTCCCGACGTTACTATGAGCGACGACGCTCGCAACGTAGCTCTGGGTGAGGCTTACTTCTTCCGTGCCTTCAACTATTTCACACTGGTGAAATACTTCGGTGGTGTGCCTCTGGTAACAACCCCCAGCGAGGATATCTCTAAGCTTCAGACTCCCAAGTCGGCAGCTGCTGATGTTTATGCTCAGATTGAGAGCGACCTGAAGCAGGCCACAGATTTGCTGCCCGCCAAGAAGTTCTATGAGAACGGAAACAAGGTAGGTAAGTATGTTGCCGCCATGTTGCTCACATCCGTTTACATGCAGGAAGGCAAGTATAGCGAGGCAGCTAACAGCGTGAAGACCGTGCTCAACTCAGGCCATGCTCTTACTGCTAACGAGAACCTTACCGACAAGAGTGCTTACAATATCTTGCGCTCTACCGATGGTCTTGATGAGGTTATTTACGCTTACGAGTATAACGCCTCAATCAGCACCAGTGGCTGGTGGCCTTCTTACTCGTTTGCTAACGCCGACGGTTTGCTCTCTACTTACAGCATCTGCCGCCGCGTATATGGTCCTACAAAGCGCTTCCTCAACATCTACGAAGCTAACGACCTCCGCGTACAGCCCAACCAGTTCTTCCACTGGAACTTCTCTTATGTAAATAAGGACGGCGTTACCAAGACATGGTCTTCACCCGATGCCGGCTGCTGGTACTTCTATGACGAAGATGCTTGTATGACCACAGGTCAGGGCACAAAGGACCAAAATTTCTTCCGCTACTCAGAGGCTCTGCTCGACGCTGCCGAGGCTATCGTACAGGCTGGTGGTGCTGTTACCGACGAGGCTGCTGGCTATCTGGCACAGGTACAGGTTCGTGCTAACGGCAAGACTCTCGAAGCTACTAAGACTGCTCTGAAGGCTCTCTCTAAGGACGACTTCATCCACGCTTGTTGGACAGAGCGTCTGCGCGAGTTCCCGCTCGAGTTTAAGATTTGGGACGACTGCTTGCGCACTGGTATGTTCCCCAGCGTGTCTGAGACCACTAAGGGTAAGGTTGATTTCGTGAAACTCGTGGGTGCAACCAACGGTTCAGGTGCTACCTTCAAGGCTACTGACCTTGTATGGCCGTTCCCGCTCACCGAGTTGCAGCGCAACGGCAAACTAGAGCAGAACGAAGGTTATGCTAAGGAGTAATGCGCCTAAAGACACATTTGATTATTAGATAAACAAGAAAGAGGAGGTGCTTTTGTTTAGCGCCTCCTCTTTTTGGCTTTCTTTCACTTTTTGCTTTTCGTTTGCTTTTAAGAGATGAAACGAGATACGTGATTGTGCAGTGATAACAATGTGCAATTATCGCAAATAAACTTTTAGATATTATATAATGAACATCAAACATATTACATTGGCCTGTACAGTTCTGATTGCCATGCCCTTAATGGCACAGAAAAAGGCCACTACAAAGGCGGCTCGTAAACAAACTGCGCTGCCCGTCTATAAGCAAGCCACGCAACCCATCGAGGCACGTGTGGCCGACCTTATCAGCCGCATGACGGTAGAGGAGAAGGTGGGGCAGCTTATCTGTCCGCTGGGATGGGAGATGTACACAAAGACGGGCAAGAACAGCGTTGAGCCTTCGGCCTTGTTTAAGCAGAAGATGAACGAGGTGCCCATAGGCTCGTTCTGGGCCGTGCTGCGTGCCGACCCTTGGACACAGAAGACGCTGGAGACAGGCTTGAACCCCGAACTCTCGGCTAAGGCTATTAACGCCCTGCAACGTTATGCCGTAGAACAAACACGCCTCGGCATACCCATCCTCTTTGCCGAAGAGTGTCCGCACGGCCACATGGCCATTGGCACCACGGTGTTCCCCACGTCGCTCACAGCGGCATCTACCTGGAACCCTTCGTTGCTATATGACATGGGTGCGGCCATAGGCCTCGAGGCGGCCTCGCAAGGCTCAAATATAGGCTATGGCCCTGTGCTCGACGTGGCGCGCGAGCCGCGCTGGTCGCGCATGGAAGAAACCTTTGGCGAAGACCCTTGGCTCACCTCGGTGTTGGGCACAGCCGTGGTGCGTGGTATGCAGGGCGACAACAGTGCCGATAAGCAACACGTTATCTGCACGCTGAAACATCTTGCTGCCTATGGTGTGCCTGAGGGCGGACACAATGGCGGCCCCGTGTATGCTGGCGAACGCCTCTTGCGCTCGCAGCTGTTGCTGCCTTTTGAGAAAGCGGTGAAGGCTGGCGCTGGCACGGTCATGACATCGTATAACAGCATCGACGGCATACCTTGCACCTCAAACCGCCACTTGCTTACCGATATGTTGCGTGGCGAATGGGGCTTTAATGGCTTTGTGTATAGCGACCTGTTGTCGGTTGATGGCATTGCTGGCATGGGGGCTGCTGCCAATAACAAAGAGGCTGCGGTGCTGGCCTTGAAGGCTGGCCTCGACATGGACCTCGGCGGTGGCGCCTTTGGTAAGAACCTGAAGAAAGCCCTTGACGAGGGCCTTATCACCATGGCTGACCTTGACCGTGCCGTGTCTAATGTCTTGGCGATGAAGTTCCGCCTCGGCCTGTTCGATAACCCCTACGTTCAGCCCAAGCGTGCCCGCGAGGTATGCCGTTCTACTGAACATAAGCAGTTGGCACAGAAGGTGGCCGAAGAGGGCACCGTGCTGCTGAAGAATGATGGCATCTTGCCCTTGAGCCGAACGATGAAGCGCATTGCCGTGATAGGCCCTAACGCCGATATGCCTTATAACCAGCTGGGCGACTATACTGCTCCGCAGGCTCGCGAAGAAATTAGCACGGTGCTCGATGGCATTCGTGCCGTGGCAGGAGGCAATGTGGAGGTGGTGTATGAACGTGGATGCGCCATTCGCGATACCACATCGGCCGACATCCCCGCTGCTGTGCGTGCTGCCGAAGGTGCCGACGCTGTGGTGCTGGTGGTGGGAGGATCGAGCGCTCGCGACTTTAAAACAAAGTATATTGCTACGGGTGCCGCCACTGTCGACGAGAGCAAGACGCTCTCTGACATGGAGTGTGGCGAAGGTTTCGACCGTGCTACGCTGTCGCTCTTAGGCAAGCAAGAACAGCTTATCGAGGCGATGGCTAAGACGGGCAAGCCGCTGGTTATTGTGTATATCGAGGGCCGTCCGCTGCTCATGAACCGCGCTGCTGAGGTGGCCAACGCCTTGCTCACAGCATGGTATCCAGGCGAACAGGGTGGCAAGGCTATCGCCTCTATTCTGTTTGGCGATGTCAATCCCTCGGGTCGTCTACCTGTCAGCATCCCGCGCAGCGTGGGTCAGCTGCCTGTTTATTACAGTCAAAACATAAAACGCGACTATATGGACGAGAAGGGTGCACCCCTCTATCCCTTTGGTTATGGCTTGAGCTACACACAGTTTGCTTATTCTGACCTCACCATTACGCCTAACGCCGAACCCTCTATCATGCCGCTGGTTGAGCCACTTACGGTGTCGCTCTCAGAAGGTTCGGGTGCCGTGCGTGTGTCGCTCACCGTTAAGAACACTGGCGATTGCAGTGGCCACGAGGTGGTGCAGCTTTACCTCTCTGACCGCGCTGCCACGGTGTCGCAGCCACCTTTGCAGCTTCGTGCTTTCAAGAAGGTGTGCCTTGATGCGGGCGAAAGTCAGCGCATTGAGTTTACCCTTGGCTTCGACGAGCTCTCGCTTATCAACCAGGAGATGAAACGTGTGGTAGAGCCTGGCGAATTTGAGGTGCTGGTAGGTGCCTCGTCGTCAGATATTCGTCTGAAAGAACACTTCGTGGTAACGCGATAATGAAAAGCATTGAACAGGAGGGTGTGTAGAAACATACTTCTGACTTTGCAAAAAACTTATGAACAATGATAAGAAACGTAAACGCTACTGATGCACAGGCCATTGCCCACATATATAACCATTATGTGCTAAACACCAACATTAGTTTTGAAACGCAAGCTGTAACCACGGCCGACATGCTGCACCGCATTACCAGCATATCGGCACAATATCCCTACCTTGTTTATGAACACGAGGGCCACGTGGTGGGCTACTGCTATGCGCACCTATGGAAAGAGCGCGTGGCTTATAGCCAAACGCTTGAAACCACCATCTATCTGCACCCCGATTATTGTCATAGGGGCATAGGAAAGCGGCTTATGCAGCAGCTTATTGAACAGTGCAGGGCGCAAGGCTTTCATGCGCTGATAGCTTGTATAACAGGAGGCAACGAGGGCAGCATAGCCTTGCACCGGGCGCTGGGCTTTGAACAAAGGTCGTGTTTTAAAGAGGTGGGACGCAAGTTTGGTGCGTGGCTCGATGTAGTTGACCTTGAACTTATCTTACGGGCCTAAAAAGGTTAACATTCGTTTAAAAAGCAGTGGCAAAGAAAAAAGGGTGTTGAAAATATTTGCTATTATCAAGTTTTTTCTTTTTCTTTGCAATGTTATTGCTAAAATGCGCAGTTATTGCTAAAATGCACAGTTATAGCTAAAATGCACACACGGGCTGGCTTAGTGTAGATGTGGCCATGCGTGGTGTGCATGAGCATGAAAAAAAGAAAATACCTAAAAATAGAAACTAAAAACATTATTATGCCTAAAGAAACAAAAGCCCTACTGGATGGCTCCTTTAATGTGAGGAAGGCCATCATGTTTACGATAGCGGTCATCGTTACCGCTGTGTTATGGAACCTTCCTCTCGACGCCTATGGCATCGACGGCCTTACGGTGGTGCAAGAACGCATTATCGCCATTTTTGCTTTGGCCACCATCTTGTGGATAACCGAGGCTATACCCTCATGGGCAACATCGGTGAGTGTTATCGGATTGTTGCTGTTCACCACGTCGAACAGCGCGTTTAATTTTATGCGTGAGGGCATTGACAAGAGCGAACTGCTGAGCCACACCTCTATTATGGCTACTTTTGCCGACCCTATCATCATCTTGTTCTTGGGTGGTTTTATCTTGGCTATTGCCGCCACTAAGTCGGGTCTTGATGTGCTGCTGGCACGCACGCTGATAAAGCCTTTTGGTACGAAGAGCGAAAACGTGCTGCTGGGCTTCATCCTCATCACGGGCGTGTTCTCAATGTTTGTGAGCAACACGGCCACGGCTGCCATGATGCTTACCTTCCTTACCCCTGTGTTCCGCTCATTGCCCCCAGATGGTAAAGGACGTATTGCACTGACACTGTCAATACCCGTAGCCGCCAACATTGGTGGTATGGGTACACCCATCGGCACACCACCCAACGCCATTGCACTGAAATATCTGAACGACCCCAACGGCCTTGACCTTAACTTGGGTTTTGGCGAGTGGATGGCTTTTATGATGCCGCTCACCATTGTGTTGTTGCTCATTGGCTGGATGTTGCTGAAAAAGTTTTTCCCCTTCACAAAAAAGAATATTCACCTTACCATTGGTGGCGAGCTGCAACACAACTGGCGCACCGCAGTAGTGGCTATAACCTTCATTATTACGGTGGCACTGTGGATGCTGGATAAGGTAACTGGCGTGGGTGCCAACACTGTGGCTATGTTGCCCATCGTGGTGTTTGCCATCACGGGTGTGGTAACGGCTAAAGACCTGCAAGACATTAACTGGAGCGTTATCTGGATGGTGGCTGGTGGCTTTGCACTGGGTTTGGCTTTGAACGAATCGGGTCTGGCCGAGAACGCTATTAAGAGTATTCCGTTCGGATCATGGTCGGCGTTGGCCATCCTTATCATCTCGGGCCTTATCTGCTACCTGCTCTCCAACTTTATTTCAAACACGGCTACCGCAGCGCTGCTGGTGCCTATCCTTGCTGTGGTGTGCAAGGGCATGGGCTCGTCGCTCGACGGCATTGGTGGCACCCCCACCGTGCTTATCGGCATTGCAGTAGCAGCATCGGTAGCTATGGCGCTGCCTATCAGTACGCCTCCTAATGCTATTGCTCACTCAACGGGTTTGGTTGAACAAAAGCAGATGATGAAGATTGGTGTTACCATGGGTATCATTGGTTTGGTGCTGGGCTACACCTTGCTCTTTGTCTTGGGCGAGATGCATCTGTTGTCGCGTTAAAAACTTACAATATTAAACAATAAAAGAACAACAAGAACATCCTTTTTTTCTCGGTAATACATGGTTGTGTGTTTGGAAAAAAGGTGTTCTTGTTGTTCTTTCTTTTTGGGGGTATGTTCGTAATGTACAGCTTAATACATCAGTGCTCGCACCTGCGACACGGCCAACTGTGCATCGCGTTCGGCCTCAAGCAATGCTGTGCGAGCCGAATAGTAGAACGACTGTTCAAGAAGATAACTGAGCACCGACAGCTGTCCTGCCTCAAGCGAGCGACGCAAAAGGGCATCGTTGGTTGTAGCGGCAAGGTGATCCTTCAGTTGCTGAGTAGTGGCGTTAAGGTCGGTGGCTTGCATGTAAAGCTGGTCGAGTGTTGACATCTGCTGTTGACGAGCGTCGGCCAGGCTCAGCTGGCTGGCCACCTGTGTGGCACGTGCTGCTTTTACCTTGCGACGGGTGTTGCCCCACAGAGGGATGGAAAGGCCTATGCTCGGACCGCTATAGTTGTTGTCTTTGATGTATTCGCCCTGGAAGCCCACCGTAAACTCGGGCATGCCTTCAACCTTGGCCAATTTTACTGCTGCTGTGCTCTGTGCCAGCGAGGCTTCGGCCTGTGCCATGGCAGCAGTGTGTGGCATGGCCTCTTTCAGTGTGGCCAGCGGTGGTAGCGCAGTGGTGGCAGGGTAAACGGTGTCGGGCATGGTGATGGGTGCTCCTCCATTCAGGCGTTGCAAGGTTTGTGCCACGGCGGCACGGTCGGCCTTGGCGCGTTGCAGTTCGGCCTCGCTCACCGCTGTGTTCAACCTCACCTTATTCAGTTCAATAAGGTTTACATCGCCATCGGTATATTTTTTTTCATACATCAGCATAATGTTGCGCGCCTCGTGGCAGCGGGTTTCCAGTTCTGCCTGCAAACGGTTGTAGTAAACCATCTGCACAAGGGCGGCATCGGCCTCGCTCATCACCTTCTGAAATGCTACTCTATATTCGGCCATGGCGGCTGTATTGGCTGCCTTTGATAGCTTGCCACGACGCCCTGTGAGCACGCCCCAGTCGAGCGACTGTGTTACGGCCACATTGGTGCGAGGCTCTACCCCCTTAGGGCTACCAAACATATAGGCCACCTCGGCCTCAGGGTCGGGTAGGGCATTGTCGGCACTGTTGGCCAGCAAGGTGGCTTGCAGTTGGGCATGCATGGCTTTCAATGTAGTGTTGTTACGGGCTATGGCTTGCATTTCATTGGCCCAAACCGTGAACGAGGTTGTGGGCACGGCCTCTGCTTCGCCTCTCTTCATGGCCTCGGTCTCTTGCCCCCACGCCGTTAGAACCGACGCTGAGAGCAAGATCGAAGCTATAATGTTTTTATATATTATATGTGTCATTTTATGATCAAAAATGGTTTTATACAGTAACGTTGTTTTCTTTCTGCACCTTCATCGGCGCCATGAGCGGCACAATAACAAGGTTGAGCAGTGTGCTGGTGAGCAAGCCACCCAGCATTACTTGTGCCATGGGGCTTTGTATCTCATTGCCAGGCAAGTGGCTGCCTAAGGCTAAGGGGATGAGGGCCAAGCCCGAACTGAGAGCCGTCATAAGAATGGGCAGCAAACGGTCGAGCGAGCCACGCACCACCACCTCGCGATGGGAGAGGCCATGGCTGGACAATTCGTTATACCTATCAACCAGCAGCATACCGCCACGTGTGGCCATGCCAAAGAGCGAGATGAAGCCAATGATGGCGGGTATGCTGATGACACCACCCGTTACCACCAGCGCCATAACGCCACCTATGAGGGCGAGCGGCAGGTTCAGCAGCACCACCACGCTCTGCTTCCATGAGCGAAACTGCAGGTAAAGCAGCAGTAAGATAACGATGATGCTCACCACCGAGAGGCCCAGCAACAGGCGCGAGGCAGCGGCTTCGCTTTCAAACTGTCCGCCATATTCAACGCGGTAGCCGTCGGGCATCTTCACCTTTGTTTCAATGGCTTGGCGCATATCGTTTACCACGCTGCGCATATCGCGCCCCTGTGCATTGGCCGATACCACCAACTTGCGTTGTGCGTTCTCACGACTAATGGTGTTGGGGCCTGCCGACGATTCGATGTCGGCCATGTCAGAGAAGGCCACCTGTCGGCCATCGCCCGTGTCGATAAGCATATCGCGAATATGGTCTATCGAGTTGATATCTTCGTCGGCCATGCGCACGGTGAGGTCGAAGGTCTTGCCGCCATCTTGCACTTGGCTCACCACCTCGCCACCTAAGGCCACGTTTACACACTCGGCAAACTGTGGCAAGGTGATGCCATAGCTGGCCAGCAGCGTACGGCGTGGGCGTATGATGAGCTGTGGGCGTTCAACCTGTTGTTCTACGTTGAGGTCGGTCACACCCTCAATGTCGTGTGTGGCTTGCTGTATCTGCATGCCCAGCGAGTGTAGGGTGGTGAGGTCGGGGCCAAAAACCTTGATGGCAATGCCCGCCTTTGTGCCCGACAGCATGGCATCGATACGGTGCGAGATGGGCTGTCCTATCTCTACGTTTACGCCAGGCAGCGTGCGCAGTTTGGCACGAATGTCGGCCATCACCTCGTCTTTACTACGGTCTTTCAGTGCGAAGGGCACCTCCATCTCGCTGGTATTCACGCCCAAGGCATGCTCGTCGAGCTCGGCACGGCCTGTCTTGCGTGCCACATCCTTCACCTCGGGCACCTGCAACAGCAGCTTCTCGGCCTGTTCGCCTATGCGGTCGCTCTCTTCAAACGACACGCCTGGCAGCGTGCTCACATTGATGGTGAACGACCCCTCGTTGAAGGGCGGCAAGAACGAACGTCCTAAACTGAAGAACAGCACCAGGGTGAGGGCTACCACAGCGCCTGTGCCTATCAAGATGGCACGCTTGGGGCCATCAAGCACTTTTATGAGCAGCTGTTCGTAGCGCATCTTCATGGCTCGCACCCAGCGTGGCTCTTCGGTGCGCGCATGCTGACCATCTTGTTGAGGGTCGGTAAGCAGATAGGCGCAGAGCACAGGAGTAAGGGTGAGGGCTACCAGCGTAGAGGCAAACAACGACACAATGAAGCTAATGCCAAGCGGTGCCAGCATGCGGCCTTCAAGCCCTGAAAGGAAGAACAGGGGCACGAAGCTCACCACGATGATAAGTGTTGAATTGAGAATGGGCATACGCACCTCGTGCGAAGCATGAAAGATAACGTCGATCTTGCTTTGCCGTTGTTCCTTAGGCAGAAGGGCGTTTTTGCGTAGGCGTTTAAACACGTTCTCAACATCAACAATAGCATCGTCAACCAGCGAACCAATGGCAATGGCCATACCGCCAATGCTCATAGTGTTGATGGTGAGGCCCATAGCGTGCAGCACCAGCATGGTGATGAGCAACGACAAGGGAATGGTGACGAGCGAGATAATAGTGGTGCGAGCGTTCATCAAGAAGATGAACAGGACGAGCACCACGAAGATGCCACCCTCAACCAGCGATTTCTTAATATTTGAGATAGACGAGTCGATGAAGTTTTGCTGACGATAGAGCTGCGTGTTTACCTTTATATCTTTAGGCAATGACGCTTGCATCTGTGCCACCACGGCATCCAGTTTCTTGGTAAGTTCCAGCGTGCTGGTTGACGGCTGCTTGGTAACGGTGAGCAGCACGGCAGGCTTGCCCGACACTGAGGCCAAACCCATCTTGGGGCTCTTCGGGCCCATCTGCACATCGGCAATGTCGGACAGCACAATGGGTTGCCCCTTGGGGGTAGTGCCCACCACGGCTTGCCCCATTTGCTGGGTGCTGGTGGTCGACAGCATACCGCGCACAATATATTCGTTTCCGCGCTCATACAGCACACCGCCCGAGGCATTGCGGTTCATGTTGCGGGTGGCATCCATCACCTGTGTAAGCGTAACACCATAATGGCGCATGCGTTCGGGGTGCAAGCGTATCTGATATTCCATCAGATCGCCACCCATCACCGTTACCTGTGCCACGCCACCCGTAGAGAGTAGCTGCGGACGTACGGTCCAGTCGGCCAAGGTGCGCAGGTCGCCCAGCGAGGTTGAGTCGGCCGTTAAGCCAATAAACATCACCTCGCCCAAGATGCTTGACTGTGGGCCCAGCGTGGGCTGTCCTACGCCTGAGGGCAAGGCGTCGCCAATGGTGGCCAACTTCTCTGACACAATTTGTCGGTCGCGATAGATGTCGGTTCCCCACTCAAATTCTACCCACACCACTGAGAAGCCTGTGGTAGACGATGATCGTACGCGGCGCACATCGGTGGCGCCATTTACAGCAGTTTCTATCGGGAAGGTTACGAGGCGTTCTACCTCTTCTGATGCCATGCCCTGCGCCTCGGTCATCACCACCACGGTGGGGGCGTTGAGGTCAGGAAAGACATCCACTTCCATCTTGCTTGCCGTCCACATGCCCACAATTATCAGCAGCACGCTGAAGAAAAGGATGACAGGGCGGTTATGCAATGAAAAAGATATTATCTTGTTTAGCACAATTCTTGAATGTTAATTCGGTAAATAATGGTTTAAACCCTATATCTTCGATATGTAAGATAGTTGACGAGGAGATTAGCCGTTTTGGTTTATACTTTAACAGCAATTATCAAGGCAAAGCAAATCTCCTTGTCTGCTTGTTTACTCGTCACTCGTCAACTAAACTTAATGATGATGTCCCTCTGGCACTACGCTGGCACTGGCCGCTAAGCGCACCTGTGTGGCACCCTGTGTTACCACCTTGTCGCCAGCCTTCAGACCGCCCAATATCTCGATACGTTTGCCATCGGTGGCGCCTGTCTTTACCTCTACGCGGCGATATACGTCGTGGCCCGTCTGCACATATACAAAGAAAAGGCCCTGTGCCTCGGTTACCGCTGCCGACGGTACGGCCAGCACACCGCTGCGCTGCGCACCGAGTAGATATACTTCAGCAAAGCTACCTGCCACAATGTCGCCACTGTTGTTAAACTCGAAGATGACGGGCACAAAGAAGTCGTCGGTGTCAGAGGCTTTTCCCTTCGACACCAGTCGGCCACCCAACTCGCTGATTGAATAGATGCGATGGTCGCTGTCGTAAGCCATACGGAAGTTGGCCGACACTATGCGTGGCAACATGCCGTAGCAGCGCTCGGGCACATCGGCACGCAGCTGCACATGTCGGCTTTGCGTCACCGTGGCCAAGGCCTGACCCGCCGATACATAGTCGCCAGGTTTTACGAGCAGGTTTTTAATATAGCCGCTGATGGGGGTGGACATAGCGCGACGTTGCGCTGCCGACCCTAAACTCTTAGCCGTGGCCGACGCTGCCTCATAACGTTGGCGTGCATCTTCCAGTTCGCGTTGCGAGATAATGTGGTCGGTGGCCAACTTCTTAGCGCGCTCATAGGCCAGCTTGGCGGCCTTGGCTTCGCTCTGTGCCACGGCAGCGGGGTTGCCGTCGGCCATCTGTTGGGCATCAATCACAAACAGTGTTTTTCCTGCGTTTACAGCCACGCCCTCGGTCAGGCTCTTTCCTGTAAAACTTACTATGCCTGGCATCGTAGCCGTTACCGTAGCCTCGGCTCCCTGAGCAGGTAGCACACGTCCGCTCACGTGCACCACTTCGGCAAAGGTTGAGGGCTGCAGCGTTTCAACCTTCAGGTTGCACGCCTTAGCTTGTGCATCGGTAAAATGAATATCGTCGGTGCCGTGCTCGTCATGGGCATCGGCTTTAGTGGTTTCATGCTCGTCGGCATCATGGTCGTGATCATGGTCATCGTGGGCACCATGACACGCCAGCAACGACATAGCTGCAATAGCAGCCATGCACATGCTTATATGTTTTATTTTCATTGTTCTTGTTGTATTTTTTGTTGTCAGTATGATGATAATTGCCCAGTTCTTGCTTAGGCAAGCGGCAAAACCAACAGCATGTCATAGACATGCGAAACTTGAGTTTTTACAATACAACAAGAGTAGGAGGGCCGCGTCGTTTCCAGTGCTTGGCGTTGCAGCCAGCCAGCAATGCAGCATCGGCCGACACAAAACCGTTTGTGCCAGTAGTTGCAAAAAAATATGAATAAAAATAATGATTGTTCCAAAAGTCGGGAGAAAGGCACAAAGGGGTTCCTCCACCAAAGCTATCATTGCCGCCAAAGCCTCCGCCCATATTATCATGAGCCAGGTGTGTAGCAAAATCTTTTTGGCCTGTGGGTAAGAACAGGTGGTGCTGTTCTATCTTTAGGTTGTGACAATGATGCGTATGCTCATCGTTTATGCGCCCATCTTTTTGGCACATCTGCACCGACACACAAAACGCTCCGCCCTCGTGATGATGGTGGGGAAGCAGCACGAGCATGAGCAACACCACTGTGGCCAATGCCGCCAAATATTTGCGTACGGATGATTTCACAATGCAAAATTACTACTTTAATTTTGCAATTGGGTTGCAAACTTGTGCTTTATATTATTTTATGATTATCTTTTCTGAAACATAACACGCCCTGTAAAGACAAAAGCCATAAACGAATGGGCCTTTAGCCTTTACAGGGCGCATAAACATTTATAGATAATTGAATTTCTTACAGACAGTTGGTCTTCTCGTGGCCCATCTGCATCACATAGGTAAGGTTGATATCCTTATCAAACATGATGATGTCGGCATCTTTACCTTCTTCGATAGAACCCTTGCGGTCAAACACACCCATAATCTTGGCAGGCGTTTCGCTGGCCATGCGGAAGACGTCAATCATTGGGATTTCGGCCTTCAAGATACTGGTGCGAATAAGGGTGTCCATGGTGGCGATAGAACCTGCCAATGCCGAGTGGTCGGCCAGCTTGCACACGCCATCTTCAAGGATAACGCGGGGCTCGCAGGTAACCTCGCCATTGCAAGCAGCATACGCCAGCGAGTCGGTAATGAGCGCCATCTTCTCTACACCCTTAATCTGATATACCACGTGCAGCATCACAGGGGGCACATGTATGCCATCGGCAATGGTTTCTACCGTCATATCTTGCAAGGCATACACGCTCTCAACGGTGCCAGGCACCTTAAACTCGTGCTCCTTATACACCACTGGCATGGCGTTATAGAAATGGGCGGCGTGGGTCATGCCTGCATTATGTGCTGCCTCTACCGTTTCAAAGGTAGCGTGCGTACAGGTGAGGGCGGTGAGCACTCCATGATGTCGGCAAGCCTCAATAAACTCGATTGAGCCAGGCAGCTCAGGAGCCTCGTCCCAGCGTTTGATGCAGGGATTATTGTCGAGCAGTGGCTTATACTTCTCGGGTTCGGGTGCTTTGCTCAGTTCTGGGTCGAGCACACGTGCCTGAGCTGGGTTCAGATAGGGACCTTCAATATGCAAACCAAGCACGGGGCTATCTTCCTCGTCCATCAGTTTTTGGCATGTTTTACAAGCCGTTTCTATCATAGGCACTGTCGATGTTGACAGTGTAGGATACATTGCTGTGGTGCCATGTTTTACATGGGCGCTGACAGCAGTGCGGAAGGCTTCTTCCGAGCCCTCTACAAAGTCGCGACCACCACCGCCGTGTGTGTGCATATCAATTCCTCCAGGCACTACATAGCAGCCTTTGGCATCGATAATTTCAGCACCTACGACGTGTAAGTTGATATTTGACACGGCTCTAATCTTATTGCCGTCGATGATTACGGATCCGCCATCGAGCCACCCCTTTGGGGTCAGGATGCGGCCATTGACTATTTGCTTCAGCATATTTTTATTAGTTGACGAGTTGACAAGTTGATAAGTTGACAAGTTGACGAATGATGACAAGCGCTTGCTAAATCCTCATTACAGTTCGTTGGTAACCTCGTTACCCATCTGCATAACGTAGGTGAGCTTGAGATCGTCGTCGAACATCATGATGTCGGCATCTTTGCCATCTTCCAGCGAGCCCTTACGGTCGAATACGCCCATAATTTTAGCAGGCGTTTCGCTGGCCATACGGCAAGCGTCGGCCATAGGTATGTTTGCCATCTTCACGCAGGTGCGTATGAGACGGTCCATGGTGGCGATAGAGCCTGCCAGTGCCGAGTGGTCGGCCAGTTTGCACACACCATCTTCAAGAATAACGCGGGGGTCGAAGGCTACACCCTCGTCGCTTGCGGCACAAGCCAGCGAGTCGGTGATGAGGGCTGTCTTCTCTACTCCCTTAATTTGATAAACCACGCGTAACATAACGGGGGGCACGTGTATGCCGTCGGCAATCACCTCAACCGTCATTTCGGGCAGTGCATAAACGCTCTCTACGGTGCCAGGCACTTTAAACTCGTGCTCTTTATATACCACCGGCATGGCGTTATAAAAGTGTGTGGCGTGCATCATGCCCGCATTGTGGGCGGCTACCACATCTTTATAGGTAGCGCGTGTATGGCCGATAGAGGCTAACACGCCGTGCTTGCAACAAGCCTTGATAAACTCGATTGAGCCAGGCAGCTCAGGAGCCTCGTCCCAACGCTTGATGCAAGGATATTTTTCAAGTAGGGGTTCATATTCTTCGGCCACAGGAGCCTTAATCCACTCAGGAATTTGTGCGCCAGCCTGTTTGGGGTTGAAGTAGGGGCCTTCGAGGTGCAAACCGAGCACAGGGCTGTTCTCCTCGTCCATCATCTTCTGACAGGTTTCGCAAGCGGCCTCAATCATGGGTACAGTTGAAGACGACAGGGTGGGGAATATTGAGGTGGTACCGTGCTTCATGTGGGCATTAATGGCCACGCGGAAAGCCTCTTCTGTGCCCTCCATAAAGTCGCGTCCGCCACCGCCATGCACGTGCATTTCAATACCGCCAGGCACTACATAACAGCCTTTAGCGTCGATTATTTGTGCGTCTACAATAAAGAGATCGCTGTTTGACACGGCCTTAATTTTATTGCCGTCGATAATTACTGAGCCACCTTCAAGCCATCCCTGAGGTGTAAGGATGCGGCCGTTAATAATTTGTTTAAGCATAATTATATGTTTAGTTGTGAGAACCTCTCAAGCTGCAGTTTTCGGGTTTAATAGATATTTGCAACACTTTTTGAGTTCATTCTTAGATTTCAAAGACAAAGATACATATAATTTTCTAACCTTCTGCCATAAACCATCGATTATCTACCTCCATTCTTCCTTTTGGCCCTTCTTTTGCTATATCGACACGACAAACGCAAAGGTTTGTTTTAAATCAAGTGTTTTTTAATGGTTATGCTCATACATTGCTGCGGTAAAGCAGTATTTTAAAGATGCAGCCATCACAACACGCCACCGTCGATATCGTTGTTCCCTGGCCTCGAATTCATCATCAGAGTCGGTGTCTTTCGTTCTTCTTTTTCTTCTTTTTCTTCTTTTGGGGGTAGTAAATGCTCAAACTTTAAGGAAAAGTCGTTAGAAAAATGTGATGATTGTTTGAAAAGTCGTCAGGAAAATGTGATGATTGTTTGAAAAGTCGTTAGGAAAATGTGATAATATTAGTTAAAAGTCGTCTGTAAAATGTGATAATGTTGTCATAATTTGCTGATTGTTAGTATTTTTGTAAAAAAAGAACAAAGATGGAAAGAATACTTATAAGTGAACTGCAAAAATGGAAAGAAAAATGCGACCGTAAGCCCCTTATCCTTCGAGGTGCACGACAGGTAGGCAAAACCTGGTTGCTTAAAGATTTTGGTAAGCGGTTTTTCAAAAACGTTTGCTATATCAACTTTGAGCAAAAGGATGTTTTAGGTGCAATTTTTGAAGGCACACTATCGCCACAACGTATTATTGAACAGCTATCTGTGTATACAGGAAGCAAAATATTGCCTAACGATACGTTATTAATTTTTGACGAGGTGCAAGAGATGCCACGAGCCTTAACTTCATTAAAATATTTTGCAGAAGAAGCACCCGAATACGCCATTTGCTGCGCTGGTTCTCTGTTAGGAGTGGCGTTGCATGAAGGTACCTCATTTCCCGTAGGCAAAGTAGAATTTCTTGATCTCTATCCCCTTTCTTTTCATGAGTTTCTATTGGCCAATGGAGAGGAGATGTTGTTAAATTATATTTTACGAGATGGTCATCGTGATTTGGATCCATTTACAGAGAAACTGACCGACTATTTAAAGAAATACTTCGTGATAGGCGGTATGCCGTCGGCCATTTTGAAATGGTTAGACACGCACGACTTCTTTGATGTTGATGATGTGCAAAAACAGTTAGTGGCAGCCTATGAAAACGATTTCTCCAAGCATGCGCCGAAGCAGATGATAGAGAAGATAAGATATGTATGGGACAGCATACCATCACAACTTGCCAAGGAAAATAAAAAGTTTGTTTATGGTTTGGTGCGTGATGGAGCTCGCGCAAGAGAATATGAAGACGCTATAATGTGGTTGAGTGATGCAGGCGAAATTATACGTACATATAATATTAGTAAGCCGGATGTTCCACTCAAAGCTTATGCCGACTTAAAGTCGTTTAAAGTGTTTTTATTAGACGTAGGGTTACTTAGATGTATGAGTGGCGTTTCGCCTAAAGTGATACTCGAAGGTAGTCGTATATTTGAAGAATTCAAGGGAGCACTGACTGAACAATATGTATGCCAAGAGTTACAATTGTTCAAACGCCTACAAACAAATTATTATTGGACCTCCTCGTCAACGGCAGAAATCGACTTCCTTATCTCTGACGGTATGGAGGTGTATCCGCTTGAGTGTAAAGCGGGCTTAACCATGAATGCGAAAAGTTTGAAGGTGTACCGACAAAAGTATATGCCCAAATATGCTTTGCGCACAAGTTTGCTACCATATTCAAAAAATGAAGAAGAAGGTATTATAAACCTTCCGTTATACCTTCTCTTTGCTTTACCTGCTGAGTTGTGAAAGAAAATTTAGGGCCAGTGTTATCAATTGAGAGCCTGAAAGGTGACAAGCTGATAGCGGAGTACAGGGCACAGAGTCCCTGTACTACTAATGCAAGCTTGATGTCGTGGCATATAGAAAAAGTAGGACGGTGGCCTCCGCGCCCCGTCCTCCAGCACCCAACCTGCATAAACGAAAAAATCTCATAAATCATTTCTGACTTATGAGATTTCTTTCGGGTGGCAGGTGGGACTCGAACCCACGACATTCAGAACCACAATCTGACGCTCTAACCAACTGAACTACGGCCACCGTGTTAGCGCTTATGTTTTTTAAGCGAGTGCAAAGGTACGGCATTTATTTGAATTGACCAAATAAAATGCCGTTTTTTTTATCTTTTCCCTTTACTTTTTTTATTTTGCGGGCTGTGCTGGTGCCTGAGGTGCTGCTGGAGCTTGTTGTGCACCAGCTGCGGGAGCCTGTTGTGCGCCTGCTGCGTTCTGCTGTGCGCCTGCTGCGGGAGCCTGCTGGCTAGCGCCAAAACCAGGAGCATTGTTGGGGTTTGTTGTCTGTGTTTCGGTAGCGGTCTTCTCCATTACGCTCTGGTTAGCGGTAGAAGTGGGTGCTGTGTAAGCGCAGATAACGCTGATGATAACCATGGCAGCGGCAAGACCCCATGTGGTTTTCTCAACCACGTCGGTAGTTTTGCGTACACCCATGATAGAGTTAGAAGAAGAGAAGTTTGAAGCCAATCCTCCACCTTTTGATTCCTGGATGAGCACGATGCCAATCATCAGCAGTGCTACAATCACTATCAGAATGACGAATAATGTGTAAATCATTTTTTGTTATTTATTTTATTATTATTTTATTGTTATAATTGTCTTTATTTCTTGCTGTTTGCTTCGTCGTTGACAATCAGTTTTTCTAAAAATCTGATTTGGTCTGCAAAGTAAGCATTTTTTTTTGGATAATTCAAATTTAATCGTTGAATAATTTCAAGAGCCTTTGAATATCTGCCCTGTTTGATGTAAATTTTGGCTAAAGTCTCGGTAAAGAAGCCATCGTCGCCATTTGTGGCGCTGTTATTGTTGTCTTCAATTTGTGGTACAAATTCGGGCGTTTCTTTCAGCGTAATCTTACCGCCATCGTTGTTGATAAAGTTGTCGATGAGGCTCTGACCTTTCATTTGCGGAGCGTTTTCTTTCTCCTCGTTCTTTTCTTCTTCGGTCTCACTATCAAGCAGAAAGGCCACATAGTCGACGGCAGCGTCGGCGGGTGTTGGCTTTCGTCGTTTTGTTTCGGGCTTTTGGTCGGCGGGTATCTGGTCGAGAAAGTTGTCGATGAGCGATAGTGTTCTGCTTTCGCCTCCTGTCTTCTCGTTGCTGGCGGGCTGTTGCTGGCGGATGTCGTGCTCGGCAGGTGCCAAGCCATAGTGTACGGCCTCTACCATTTCAAACAGCTTTTCTCGGTTGGTAATGTATATAGCGGCGCGTCGCAGTTCTTCGTCAAACGACGAGTCGTGCAGCAGATACAGGTTTTTCAGCATCAGTAGCCGTGCCGTTTGGTAGTAAGGATAGAGCGCAACCATGTTACGGAGATCGTACAGGGTCTCCTTGTCCATCGTTTCAGGGTGGTTGATAAGTTGCGTCAAGTCCATTACTCTTTATATATAAATAGGTGTATTACCAGTTGGCCACGGTGGCGTTAAAAATTTGTTCGGTGAGGTCTTTCACCATCTGTGTTACCAGTTCTTCTTGAACCGCGTTCAGGCTTTGCGTTGTTTCGTACGATTTAGTGGCCGTAAACGAGCGTTCAAAGTCTTCATTATGGTTCGTGTTATTGGTAAAGCGCACGTTCACCGTGATTGACAGTTCGGTTTGAGCCGAATGGCCTTCGCTCGATACCGACTTGTTGCGCTGTGTATATTGCGTTATTTCGCCTTCGATCTTCAGGTCGCCGTTACGTCGCACCTGCGACAGGCGCGTATGGTTTGCAAAGATGTCTTTCAGCTGGTTGTTGAACATGGGGCCCATAGGTCCCCACACATAGCTTGATCGAATGGGGAAGTCGGCTATCTGTATGGTCTTTGTCTTGCTGTAGTCGATGCTGGCACCGTTAAACTTATACGATACCGAGCACGCTACGGCGCACCAGCAAAGCACCATTGCCAGCATAGCGGTGTGTGCACGATGGCTGCATCGTGCCACGGCGTTTCGTGTATGTTGAAAAAACTTATTTGTCCAAGCCATATTGTTTAATTCGTCTATACAGCGTGCGGTCAGAGATGCCCAGTTCTTTTGCTGCTTTCTTACGGTTGCCACCGTTGCGGTCAAGGGCGCGCTCTACCAGTTGGCGTCCCAGGTCGTTCAGGTTCAGGCTGTCGGTGTCTTTAATCTCTTCGGCCTCAACCTCTTCTATGCGGTTGCCTCGCATGGGTGTTGCGGTGCCCGAATAGTTGGCTGGTGCAAGGGCGTGATAGGGTTGTGCGTAGGTGTCGACGGGCGTTTCAGTTTTCTGCTCGTTCATCTGCTTGCGCATATCGTTCATCTCGCGTCGCATTTCCGACACGTTGCCCCGCAGCTCATACAATATTTTGTATAGCAGCTCGCGCTCGTTTTCATACGAGTGGTTGCCCTGGTTTGGTATCATGGCCAGCTGTGTGCTCTCGGGGTCTTCGGGTATAAACTGTCGCAGCCCGTTAGCATCAATCTCGCGCTTTTCGCTCAGCACCGATATCTGTTCAGTAATGTTTTTTAGCTGTCGTACGTTGCCTGGCCACTTATATTTTAGCAGTAGGCGCTTGGCATCGTCGGTAAGGGTGATGCGCGGAATGTTATATTTCTCGGCCATCTGCATGGTGAAGAGGCGAAACAGCAACAGTATGTCGTCGCCACGGTCGCGCAGGGCGGGCATCTTTACGGGTATGGTGTTTAAGCGATAGTAAAGGTCTTCGCGAAAGCGTCCTTCGCTCACCGCCTTCTGCATGTTTACGTTGGTGGCGGCCACAATGCGCACATCGGTTTTCATTATTTTTTGTCCGCCCACACGTATATATTCGCCAGTTTCAAGCACACGCAGCAGGCGCGCTTGGGTGGCTAAGGGCAGTTCGCCCACCTCGTCAAGAAAGATGGTGCCCTTGTTGGCGGTGCCAAAGTAGCCCTCGCTCTCGCCTATGGCGCCTGTAAACGAACCCTTTTCGTGTCCGAACAGTTCGCTGTCGATGGTGCCCTCTGGAATAGAGCCACAGTTGATGGCAAAATATTTCTCGCGACGTCGGGGCGAGTTATCATGAATGATGCGTGGAATGATTTCTTTGCCCACGCCGCTCTCGCCAATAATAAGCACAGAGAGGTCGGTGGGTGCTACCTGTAAGGCCACATCCAAGGCACGGTTCAAACCATCGCTGTTACCAACGATGTTGTAACGTTGTTTTATTTTCTGTAATTCAGAGGTGTTCATTGGAGTACAAAGTTACTCATTTTATCTGACAATATGGCAGAAGCCCCCTATTTTTTTATTTTTTTGTTTTTTTGAACCATTATGAGCTTGTTCTTCTTGCCCCTTTTTTTACTTTTGCACAACAATATCAAGCTATTATACATTACTGCGTTTTGTGGCAATGGTGGTATTTGCTGAGGTGGTGAGCGGTAAGTAAGGCTTTGATGAGCTAAAAACATTGCTTTAGTAAGCTGAAAATATCGCGTTTTTTCGGCGAAAGCCTTGAGAAAGTCGTCTCACACCGACCGCAGGGCCGACGCATTACTTTTCTCTTTGATAATCAAAGGTATTACCAAAAAAAGTATTACCTTTACACCTAAAAAAGACATGAATATCTCCATTATATTGAACAATATCCAAGATCCACGTCGTAATCACCTTCAAAAACATAGCCTTGAAAGTATCATTTATATCACTTTAGCAGCAATTATAGGTGGTGCTGAAAGTTGGAATGAAATAGAAGAATTTGGCGTTACCCATATAGATTTTTTCAAGTCTAAAATAAAAGGCCTTGAGGAAATACCTAGTCATGATACCTTTAATCGTGTGTTTTCCCTCATAAATCCCAAAGAATTTGAGGCAGGATTTCGTGAATGGGTACAAGATTTATACGGAAAATATAAGGGCGTTATTGCTA
>ENA-ORSO01000180-ORSO01000180.1-human-gut-metagenome-genome-assembly--contig:-NODE-180-length-59079-cov-7.845080_pt1 | contig 59079 bp, 68 predicted proteins | sample MGYA00241902_ERZ509168 | MGnify/ENA primary metagenome ERZ509168 (study PRJEB26280, sample SAMEA2338806) | human gut metagenome | biome: human gut; feature: human-associated habitat; material: faeces... | reverse complement strand
AGAAACCTGAAAGAGAACTGTGCCAGAATTTATTCTGCGAGAGAAGCACTGGAAAAAGAACTGGGACGTGAACCGATACTGGAGGAAGTTGCGAAAGCGACAGAACTTTCAGTAGATGAAGTGGTGATGTCGATGGAATCAGGAGCTGAAGTGGAATCTTTGCACAAAATTATCTATCAGGGAGATGGAAATGATATTTCGCTTATGGACAGGCTCCAGGAAAAAGAAAATGGACAGGATGCAGCACTGAACAGGATTTTTCTGGATGAAATCCTGAAAAAACTGGATGCAAGAGAACGTCAGCTGATCGGTATGAGATATTTTAAGGATATGACGCAGACAGAGATTGCGGCAGAGATGGGAATTTCCCAGGTCCAAGTGTCCAGGATGGAAAAGCGGATTCTGAAGGAACTTAAAAAGCAGGTATAAGCAGATGGGAGTAATTAACTCACCGCTTGTAGAAGGTGGAGTATTCTCTGAAGAGGTAAATAAAAAAGAGGTTACTGTGAACGGAGTGAACAGTAACAAAAAGAGTGTGCGGATTACTATAATATTGCACACTCTTTTTGCTATAATATCTTTATTGTTATATGTCGTAAGTTATACAGTTCTCTGTGATCTGAAGATCACATTTTTGTATTTCAGAAGGGCTGTCTGAAGAATCAGTCCTACTACACCACAGGAAACTACTTCTCCGATACCTACGGTAAGCATCATAAGCGGAATCGGAAGATTTACTCCGTATCCGAAGTGAAGTACGAATGGCACGATGACTGCATTGGAAACAATCGGCGGGATCGGCGCAAGAAAACGGTTGCAGCTGCGGAGTCTGTAAGTAAATACTGCTCCGATCAGTGTTGCGATGCTTCCGAAAATAATGTCTACAGGAATGGCACCGCCAAAGAGATTGGCAATGATACATCCCACAAATAACCCCGGAATCGCAGCCGGTGTAAAGAATGGCAGGATGGTCAGTGCTTCCGAAAAGCGAATCTGAATTTCGCCATAGCTGAGTGGTGCGAATAAAAGAGTCAGAACCACATAAATAGCTCCGATCACTGCTTCCATAGCGTCTGAAACAACAGAATTTCTGTTTCTTCCGCCGGTTGCGTCTTCGCCTTTGCCTAAAAACAGATAGCTTCCAAGGTTGATAGCTTCTGCACAGTATGCCAGGGTCGGCTCGCAGACAATGCTGGCTCTGATCTTTGTCAGATCACCTTCCGGCTTTTCTGTATATTTGTGATAGAGGAAATCACTGGTAACGATCTCAAGGACTGCATCTCCTAAAAATTCCAGACGTTCATTGCAGTGATTGTGATCTAAACGGTGTTCATTGGCATAGGAACTGTGAGTCAGCGCCTGGGCTAATAAATGTTTATCCTGGAAATGATAGGAGATCTTCTCTTCCAGTTCTTTTAATTGCTCATTCATACGTAGTATCCTCCTTACGGATATAATAACACAAAAGGGCTGTTTGATAACAGCCCTGGATTCCTGTTATTTAGTTCAGTGCATTTTTAATCTGTTCAACTGCGTCCCCAACGGTAACGATCTGTTCTGCAGCTTCATTTGGAATCTCAATGTCGAACTCCTCTTCAATTCCCATGATGATCTGGAAGATATCCAGAGAGTCAGCACCCAGGTCATCTACAAATGTAGCTGCCATTGTCACATCCTCCGGTTCAATGTTCAACACTTCTGCAATAATTCCCTGCAATTTTTCAAATTCCATTTCTTAGCTCCTCTTTCTTAGATCTTTATTCTTTCATTTCTTCTGTTTTTCCGTTTCCAACCGTTAAGGACTCTTTGATCTTTTTATTGATTTCCTGTTCCTTAAAAGTAACGCATTGGATGATGGAGTTGCGTACCTCTGTACGCTTTGAACTTCCGTGGGTCTTGACTACCAGACCTTTTAAGCCTAACAATGGCGCTCCGCCGTACTGGCTGGCATCAAATGCCTTTAATGTGGTCTTCAAAGCTGGTTTTACTAATAGAGCACCGATCTTGCTTCTTAAGGTGGCCATCATGCCCTGCTTCACCATATGGATCAGCGTAGCACCCACACCCTCGTAAAGCTTAAGGATCACATTGCCTGTAAACGCTTCACAGACGATGACATCTGCTCCGCCATGTGGAATTTCCCTTGCTTCAATACTGCCAATAAAGTTAATATCAGGACAGGCTTTTAAAAGCGGGAATGTTTCTTTTACAAGGGCATTTCCCTTTTCTTCTTCTGCTCCGATATTTACAATAGCGACTCTTGGGTTCTTAATTCCCACAACGTGTTCCATATAAATGGAACCCATCTGCGCAAACTGTACCAGATGAGATGGTCTGGCATCTACGTTGGCGCCACAGTCGATCAGCAGTGACACGCCTTTTTCAGTAGGGATAAGCGGTGCCAGCGGAGGACGTTCTACGCCCTTGATCCTGCCTACGATCACCTGTCCGCCTACTAAAATAGCTCCGGAACTTCCAGCGGATACAAAAGCATCTGCTTCTTTATTCTTTACAAGATTCATGCCTACCACAATAGATGAGTCCTTCTTCTTACGGATCGCATTCACCGGCGGTTCTTCTGTGGCAATGACTTCTGTGGCATTCACCACCTGGATCTGCTCTTTGTTGTAAGTATATTTGGAAAGCTCTTTATTTACTACTGCTTCCTGACCTACTAAAAGCACCTGGATCCCTGGTTTTGCGTTTACCGCTTCTACGGCTCCCGCAACCATCTCAACTGGTGCCAGGTCACCGCCCATAGCATCTACAGCTACTTTAATCATAAAAGACTCTCCTTTCGGTTTCGCAATACAGTTATTAATATACTAGATGTCGTATCATAAATCAATACGTTTTTATGTGAATTTCGCCCCGCCTGATAAAGGCAGCGATCATGTTTTCTTTTCACCGCAAAAGAGGACCCTGAGATTACTCCCAGGATCCTCTGATCTTCGTTTTTCTACAGATTATTCAGCTGTATTAACGATTTCGCGCTTATTGTAGCTTCCGCAAGCCTTGCATACTCTGTGAGGCATCATAAGGGCTCCGCACTTGCTGCACTTAACCAGGTTTGGTGCGCTCATCTTCCAGTTTGCTCTACGGCTGTCTCTTCTAGCTTTAGAAGATTTATTCTTTGGACAAATAGACATGGTTTACACCTCCTTCAACTGTTTAAAAATATCCTGGATAACTGACATTCTTGGGTCCAGTGACCTGTTGTCGCAGTCACAAGTCCCTCGGTTGAGATTTGTGCCACATCTATTGCAAATCCCCTTGCAGTTATCACTGCAGAGAACTCTCATAGGCAGGTTCAGGGTTAACTCATTACCAACCAGCTGGTCGACATCCAGATTATAACCATTAATATAGAACTGCTCATCCAAAGCTTCTATGCGGTCTTCCTTCGTCTGATTCATATCCAGCTCCTGGTCGATCTCCAGTTCAAAAGGAACTAAAACAGGCTCTAAGCATCTGGCACATGGCATTTCAAGGCTTAAAACAGCCTTTCCTGTCACAGTCAGTACCCGTTCTCCCTGGTTAGTAATAACCAGAGTCACCGGTTCTTTTTCCACAACTTTATAAGAACCATCAGGTCCTTTAAAATGTGTCATTTCCAGTGGAACTGTATAGGTTTTGGATTTCCCTTCAACAGGGAACAGCTCTGATAAATTAATCAGCATATCGTACTCCTTGATATGCACCTATGCTATTATACATAGGCGCACCGGGTTTGTCAACAAAATTTTCCAAAAAAATTACTTAACCAGTCTTAAAGTCTCTCTTGCGATTGCCAGCTCTTCGTTGGTTGGGATCAGCATAACTTTTACCTTGGAATCTGGAGCAGAAATAATTCTTCTCTCTCCTCTTACATTGTTAGCTTCGTCATCGATCTTAACGCCTAAGTAGCCTAAGTATTCGCAAACGTTCTTTCTGGTAACCTTATCGTTTTCACCAACACCAGCAGTGAATGCGATAGCATCTACACCGTTCATAGCTGCTGTGTAAGCACCTACGTACTTAGCAACACGGTATACGAATGCATCCAGAGCTACTGCTGCCAGATGGTTTCCTTCTTCCTTTGCCTTCTCGATATCACGGAAGTCGCTGGAGATGCCGCCGCTCATGCCTAAAACGCCGGACTTCTTATTTAAGATGTTCAGAACTTCGTTTACGTCTTTTCCTTCCTTGTTGCAGATGAACTGAACAACTGCAGGATCAACGTCACCACTTCTGGTACCCATGATCAGGCCCTCAAGAGGTGTAAGTCCCATACTGGTATCTACGCACTTGCCGCCGATGGAAGCAGATACGCTGGCACCATTTCCTAAGTGGCAAACGATAACTTTTGCCTTTTCTGGATCTAAGTTGCCGAACTTGATCGCTTCGCCGGATACGAACATATGGCTGGTTCCGTGGAAGCCATAACGACGGATGCTGTATTTCTCATAGTACTCATGAGGAATTGCGTACATATAAGCCTTCTCTGGCATAGACATACCAAATCCGGTATCCCATACTGCTACGTTTGGCTTACCAGGCATAGCCTGTTCACAAGCCTCGATACCCATTAAGTTAGCTGGGTTGTGCAGAGGTCCTAAGTCGAAGCATTCACGGATAACTCTCTTAACATCCTCGTTTACTACTACAGACTCGCTGTAAACAACGCCTGCGTGCAGTACGCGGTGTCCGATCGCGGAGATCTCATCGGTGCTTGCGATCACGCCGTGATCTTTGTCCTGTAAAGCTTCCATAACCATGTTGATAGCTACGGTGTGGTTTGGCATTGGGCTTTCAACAACATATTTGTCCTTGCCTGCTGGCTGATGGGTCAGCTTGGAACCTTCGATACCGATTCTCTCGCAAAGGCCCTTAGCAACAACGCTTTCGTTGTCCATATCGATCAGCTGGTACTTTAAGGAAGAGCTTCCGCAGTTGATAACTAAAATCTTCATAATAGGTAATTCTCCTGTATATTTATTTTACTATGAAAAGTTCCGGGCGTCATATACGCATAAGCGCAGGCACCCGGTAACTTTTTATTTATCGCTTCTAAATTAGTTGTTCTGGCACTGTACAGCTGTGATAGCTACAACACCTACGATATCGTCAGCAGAGCATCCTCTGGACAGATCGTTTACTGGCTTAGCAATACCCTGGCACATTGGGCCGTAAGCAGCTGCCTTGCCAAGTCTCTGAACCAGCTTGTAACCGATGTTACCAGCATCCAGGTCTGGGAATACCAGTACGTTAGCATGTCCAGCAACCTTGGAATCTGGAGCCTTGGAAGCACCGATCTCAGGAACGATTGCAGCGTCTAACTGCAGTTCGCCGTCTAATGCTAATTCTGGAGCCATTTCCTTAGCTAACTTGGTAGCTTCTACTACTTTGTCTACGTCAGCATGCTTTGCGCTTCCCTTGGAAGAATGGGACAGCATAGCAACCTTTGGCTCATGTCCTACTAACATCTTGAAGCTCTCAGCGGAAGAAACAGCGATTGCTGCTAATTCTTCTGGAGTTGGGTTCTGGTTCAGACCGCAGTCAGCGAATACGAATGTACCGTTGTCGCCAAGATCGCAATCCGGAACTTCCATTAAGAAGAATGCGGAAACTAACTTGGTTCCTGGTTTGGTCTTAATAACCTGTAAGCAAGGTCTTAAGGTGTTTGCTGTAGAATGGCAAGCGCCGGATACCATACCGTCAGCATCGCCGTTCTTGATCATTAAACAGCCATAGTAAGCGTAGTCGCCTAAGATGGTCTCTTTTGCCTTCTCAGGAGTCATGCCTTTTGCTTTTCTTAACTCAACGAAGAGATCGATATATTCCTGGGTCTTCTCGTAGGTCTGTGGATTGATGATGGTTGCGCCGGAAACATCTAAGCCCTTGCTGTGCTCGCCGATATCCTCTGGTGTACCGATAATGATCAGGTTAGCAAGTCCTTCTTTTAAAATTTTCTCAGCAGCTTCCCATGTTCTGCGGTCCATGGACTCTGGAAGAACGATAGTTTTTTTGTCTGCTTTTGCTTTTTCTTTGATAATGTCGATTACTGCCATAATCTTTTTTACCCCTTTCCTTATGTTGAAGCATATAACATTATTATATACGTAGCCCCCAGCGGAAACAAGCTGAATTTAACGAAATTTTGCATTTTTTTTCATACTTTTCGTTATTTTGGATAAGATGCAGACATGTTTCCCAAAAATCCCCGGGGTCAGATCTTTTCGTAATGATCTACATTGATCACAAAGATAGTAGCTCCGCCTACCTCTACAGTCATAGGCATGGTAGCATAGTTTACCATGGCAGTACCGGAAATATACGGCATGTTCACAGTCAGTTTCTGGTGCTGTCCGCATTCCTGCTTGATCAGATTGATCACTTCTTCTACTTTTTCATCCTCTACACCGATCATCAAAGTGGTATTTCCTTTTTTCAAGAAGCCACCGGTGGTAGACAGTCTGGTCACACTGTAATGGTTCTGGTTTAAAAGGCTTACTACATCATCTTCATTATCATTTCGTACAATGGCGTATACTAATTTCATGGTTTTAGTCCTCCTTGCTTTGTTCTGGTATAGACTTATGAGCCCTGCACTTGCGTGCTCTGTTGCCTGCTGTCCCAGGCGGCTTGTTATAAGTATAGCATATTTATATAAAAACAGGCACCGAAATTTAGCTCCGGTGCCTGTTTCTTAATATTTTTAACATTATTTCAACATTTCTGCCTCGTCCGGGGATAAATGTTTCTGTTTATGAATAAATGTCTCTTTCTATGGAACGTCTCTTTCTATGAACAAATGTCTCTTTCTATGAAATTATGAATTAGATGCCGGTTTGGTTCCAAGAGTGATCTGTACTTCATGTTCTACATAAGAACCATTTACAAGGGACTGTACTGTCAAAGAAACCGTAGAACCGCCTTCATAGTAAGTAAGCATCTGCTTTAATTCTTCCATATTGGTAACAGACTGTCCGTCAAACTTGGTGATGATGTCCTTTTCTTTCAGGTCAGAATTTGCTGCTGCACCGCCTTCAACGATCTTGTATACATAGATACCAACCGGCATACCGTATTCCTTGGAAGCATTGGCATCAATATTGGTTCCCTGAATTCCAAGGTATCCCTGTGCGCTTTCGTCAACTGCTTCTCTTGTCTTCTTTGTCATCAGGTTATTTAAGATTTCCTGTGCCTTTGAGATAGGGATCGCAAAGCCCATGCCTTCTACTTCTGTAGATGCGTTCTTTGCAGCGTTGATACCGATTACATTGCCATTTAAGTCAAGAAGGGCACCACCACTGTTACCAGGGTTGATGGCTGCATCTGTCTGGATGTAAGTATGCTGGATACCATTTTCATCTGTGATCTCACGGTCTAAAGCACTGATATAACCAACTGTCAGTGACTGTCCATAACCAAGTGCATTACCAATGGCAATTACCTGCTGTCCTACCTTTACATTATCAGAATTGCCCAGGGTTGCTACTTTGATCTTGCTCATAGTATCAGATGGGATATCAGAAAGCTTTACAGCAATGATCGCCAGGTCTGTTGCTGAGTCTGTACCCTTTACAGCAGCTGCTACCTGAGTGCTGTCTGTAAAGGTAACCTTCATATCTGTCGCACCGGATACAACGTGGTTGTTGGTAGCGATCAGAAGTTCTGTATCATTCTGTCCAACAATGATACCAGAACCGCTGCTCTGTGCCTGATAAGTCTGAGGCATACCAAAGAAATTGTTCTGTTCCACAGTCATGGTATCGTTGATGGCTACCAGAGAAGGCATTGCCTTTTCAGCGATGGAAGAAACATCGGTTACTGTAGATACAGCGGTCGTACTTCCGTTATTGGATGCAGCGCTTGTTTCCGGTACCTGTGCAGTGGTGGTTCCTTCTGTTTCTGCCGGTGCAGTAGCTGTTATATCAGCAAGTCCTGTAAGACGGGCGCCTACATAATTAACACCTGTCATCACACCGCCTGCTACTGTGCCAAACAGCACAGCTGCTGCAGTAATACCTGCTGCCTTTCTTGCCCAGCTGTTTTTCTTTCTTGGTGCCTGAACGGTTTCACGGTATTCATTTCTGTAACCATGTTCCGGTCTGTTATTCTGCTGTTTGCTCTCCTGCCACTGAGTTTTTCTCTCAGAGGAAGTTCTTTCAGAAGAACGGTTTGGGGTAGTCCAGTTTACATTCTGTGAAGAACCGGACTTTCTGTTTTCCTGTGACCGGGATGAACTGGTTTGAGTTTCCTGCTCATCCACATCATCCATAATTTCTGTTCTTTCGATCTCCTGATCTCTATCCTCTCTGTTTTCTCTATCTTCTTCGTACATAAAAAACGCTCCTTTCAGATGCCTTTGTATATTTCAAATGGATTTTTATTTTCTTTTTAATTTCTTTCTCTTTCCTTTTGATAACTACAATATACCCTCTGTTTTTGATGCAATTGTGATGCAATTGTGTATATTTTGTGTCCTGATCTTAAGGCATGCTGGACGAACCTTCTGTCCGTGGGTATAATAGTACCATGAATACGCCATTCTGTATACACAGACTTAGGACAGGAGACGAAAATAAGATGAAGATAACCGGTATTGTAGCTGAATATAATCCATTCCATAACGGACACGCCTATCAGATCAAAAAAGCCCGTGAAGTAACCGGCTGTGATTACTGCATCGCCGTTATAAGCGGAGATTTTGTACAGCGGGGAGAAGTGGCTGTTTTCAGTAAATACCTGCGTACAAAGATGGCACTTCTGTGCGGCGCAGACCTGGTCCTTGAGATCCCTTCCATCTTTGCAGTAAGCAGTGCAGAGGACTTTGCAGCCGGTGCAGTTGCCCTTCTTGATCAGCTGGGAGTTGTGACCCATCTTTGTTTTGGCAGTGAAATGGGAGAAAGTGAACGTTTTATGGAAACAGCGACTATTCTTGCAGATGAGCCGGACTCATTTTCCGCAAAATTAAAAGAAGGACTTTCAGAGGGGCTTTCCTGGCCTCAGGCAAGAGTCCGGGCTTTAGAAGCAGAAGGAATATCGGATCTTGGAAACTTCCTGGAAACGCCTAACAATCTGCTGGGTGTAGAATACTGCAAAGCCCTGATCCGGCAGAAAAGTCCCATCCAGCCGATTACTATTTTACGAAAGGGAAATGGATACCACAGCCAGGATCTTACAGGAGAACTTGCCTCCGCTTCCGCTATCCGCAGAGAAATCTTTAAAGAAGAACCGGATTTTTCCATTCTTTTATCGCAGGTGCCTGATGAAATACGTTCTCTCTTTAAGGCAGAAGTCCCTCTGCAGCCGGAAGATCTGTCTGATCTGCTAAATTACAGACTCCTGACTTTAAAGCGGGACGGGATCCTTTTTTCTGTTTTTGCAGATGTATCAAACGACCTTTCAGACCGTTTGGAAAGCAAACTCTATGAGCAGGCAGACTGGGAAGAACGGATCCGGCAGTTAAAATCCAGACAATATACCTATACCCGGATCAGCCGGTGTCTTCTGCATATCCTTTTAGGCATTACAGATGAAATGGTCCTTGCAGGAAAAGAGGCCGGTTTTTCTCCCTATGCCCGGATTCTAGGTTTTCGCAAAAGCAAAGCAGGGGTTTTAAGCGAAATAAAAAAGCATACCCGGATCCCGCTGGTCACAAAGACCGCGGATGCATCCAGGATGCTTTCTGGTACAGCAAAAATGTTATTTGAACAGGATCTGTATGCATCTCATGTGCGTCAGAGCCTGCTTTTAGGAAAAACAGGACAGCCGGTGCGTAATGAGTTTACACAGCCCATCTGTATTATATGATGATACCAGGATCAAAAGGCCGGAAATCCGACGCAAGCTTGCACACAGCGTTCTCAGTATCAGAGTTCCGGAGCCAGGAGACGGACAATGGCAGGATCTATATTCAGGAAATGGATCAGTTCCCGTATCTGCTCTCCTGTTTCTTTTTTCTTCTCTCCCTCTGCATCCCCTTCTTTTCTTAACACAGCGCGCAGCAGAATATTTTTCGGTGTGTGCTCCATGTCAATAAATTCCAAAATCTGGGTATTGTAACCTCTGTATTCCAAAACCTTTGCCCGGATGCCATCTGTATACAAAGCTGCCATCCGTTCCTTAAGCAGGCCATATTCCAAAACAGGCTGCAGAACAGGATTGTGGATCTGACGGTTTAATTCATGCTGGCAGCATGGAACAGAAAGGATCACCTTCGCTCCCCAGCCAACTGCCTTTTCCAGGGCATAATCTGTTGCCAGATCACAGGCATGAAGGGTAACTACCATATCTACATGATCCACCCCTTCATAAGAAGCAATATCCCCACAGGTAAAGCTCAGCTTCTCATATCCGTACCGTACTGCCAGGTCAGAACAATGGCAGATCACATCTTCTTTCAGGTCCAGACCGATGATCCGTACCGGATATCCCTTTACCTCTTTCAGATAATAATACATGGCAAAGGTAAGATAGGACTTACCGCAGCCAAAATCAATGATCACATTTTCTTTGTTTTTATTTAACTGAGGAAGAATATCTTCTATAAATTCAAGGAAACGGTTGATCTGACGGTACTTATCATAGCGGCTGTGGACAATAGCGCCCTCTTTTGTCATAACCCCAAGATCTACCAGAAACGGAACCGCTGTTCCTTCCGGTAAAAGATACTGCTTTTTACGGTTATGCTCCAAAGCTGCCTGGTTGATCATACGGGCCTGCTTCTTAAATTTTACAGTCATTTTTCCTTTTTTACTTACAAGTACTGTTGCCTTGCCTCTGGCACAGGTGATCTCAGCCTGACGGAAAGGACCATTTAAGCAGTTTTCTACATAAATAACAGCTTCATCTCTGCTTAAATTTTTATGAAAAGCCTGTTTGCCTTTCTGCTCCTCTGCCTGGAAGATCAGATTTCCCTTCAGGAGCAAAGGACGGATCTTTGACTTTGAAAAATGATCCGGGTCCGAAGGATTGCTTAAAAGAATCCTCTCTAAATCCTTTTCAAGGCAAAATTCCAAAGCTTCCCTTAACTGTGCATGTTCATTGGATCCTACCATTGTTGTCCCTTTCTCCTTTCAGTCTTCACCTAAAAGCTTTCTGGAAAGCTGCAAAAGTTCCCCAAACTCCCGGATCACTGCCTCTGCCCCGTTTACCTGTCCAAAACCATAGGCAGCATGGACAAAGGGGATTCCGGCATCTGCAGCTGCCTCTGCGTCCATGGCAGTATCGCCTACATAAAAACTTTGATCTAAGTGGTTTCTCTGGATCACCATGGAAATATTATCTGCCTTGGAAAGACCGGTATTTCCATAACATTCAATATCTGTAATATATTCTTCCAGATTACAGGAACGCATTAAAACCTCAATATAGCCCTTCTGGCAGTTGCTTACAATAAACAGTTTATATTTCCAGCTTAACTGCTGAAGAACTTCTGCTACCTGAGGGTAAAGAATTCCCGGATGATCTTCCAGATACTGGTTTTCATATTCCATACAGGCTTCCATTACCTCTAAGCGTTTTGCAGGAGGCAGATCCGGAAATAATGCGTCTCCGAAATCTTTCATGTTCTTGCCCATATTCCGGCTGATCATATCCGGAGTGATGGGTCTTGGTCCATTTAACAGCTTTTCTGCCGCTACCTGCCAGGACTGGGCCACCTGAACAGAAGAATCCCATAAGGTTCCGTCTACATCAAAAATAATTCCCTTTTTCATCCTTTATTCTCCCCTTTTGTTATCCTTTCCAGCCGCTTCTTAAAAGTTCCGGATACTTGTCTAAATGTGCATGGTCATTAAAACATTCCAGTGTAAAGCGTTCATTCTTTTCATCCCATTGAAGTTCTGTAATACTGCAGTTTTCCAGATCTTTTCCAAGAATACGGAAACGGCTTAACGGAATTCCCGTATAATAAGCAGCCATGACCCGGATCAGCCCGCCGTGTGTTACCACTGCGATCCGTTCATATCCTGTTTTTACAAGGCCTTTTAAAACAGGATCCGCCCGTTTTACCACATCGGCAGCACACTCACCGCCCGGATAAGCAAGATCTGTTTCCATTTTTGCCTGTTCCTTCTTAAAATCTGCAAACTTTACAGCAATCTCTTCATCAGAAAGACCTTCCATCTCCCCGAAATCAATTTCACGAAGTTCCGGACAGATGGTGTGTTCCACATTCCAGTATAAATTAGCCGCCTGGGCTGTCTCTACGGCTCTTAACAGGTCACTGGAATAAACCGCCTGGATCTTTTTAGGAAAAAGCCGCTCACCTAAAAGGGCTGCCTGACGGTAGCCCTCTTCACAAAGATCAACATTAACATTGCACAGGCGGCTGTTCTGCCGCCCATGACGGATGAGATATAATTTCATACGTATCGAGTCCTAGTTCTTAAAGCTGTGGATCGGAGCCGGGATCCGTCCTCCTCTTGTAACAAATTTCTCACAGGAGAATGTATTAACAGGAATGATCGGTGCATAACCTAAAAGGCCGCCAAATTCTGCTGTATCTCCTACTTTCTTTCCAATCACTGGGATCAAGCGGACTGCGGTAGTCTTCTGGTTGACCATACCAATGGCTGCCTCATCAGCAATGATACCTGCAATGGTAGTAGAAGGTGTATCTCCCGGGATAGCGATCATATCAAGACCTACAGAGCATACACAGGTCATAGCTTCCAGTTTTTCAATGGTAAGAGCGCCAAGGCTTACAGCATCGATCATTCCCTGGTCTTCACTGACAGGAATAAAGGCACCGCTTAAACCGCCTACATAAGAAGATGCCATAACGCCGCCCTTCTTAACCTGGTCATTTAACATAGCAAGGGCTGCAGTAGTTCCAGGAGCGCCTACACGCTCTAAGCCGATCTCTTCCAGGATCTCGGCCACACTGTCGCCTACAGCAGGGGTCGGTGCTAAAGAAAGGTCAATGATACCAAATGGGATGCCCAGACGCTTGGATGCTTCCTGGGCTACCAGCTGTCCTACACGGGTGATCTTAAAGGCAGTCTTTTTAATGGTCTCGCAGAGAACTTCAAAGTTTTCGCCTCTTACTTTTTCAAGAGCCACTTTTACAACACCAGGGCCGCTGACCCCTACGTTAATGATGGCATCTGCTTCTGTTACACCATGGAAAGCACCTGCCATAAATGGGTTATCATCTGGTGCATTGCAGAATACAACCAGCTTTGCGCAGCCTAAGGAGTCGTTATCCTTTGTAGCCTGGGCAGTTTCTGTTACAATGCGGCCCATTAATTCTACAGCGTCCATGTTAAGACCTGTTTTGGTAGAACCTACGTTAATAGAGCTGCATACACGGTCTGTAGTTGCCAAAGCTTCCGGGATAGAAAGGATCAGGTTTTTATCAGCTGTAGTCATTCCCTTGCTTACAAGAGCAGAATAACCGCCAATAAAGTTGACGCCTACTTCCTTTGCTGCCTTGTCCAGAGTCTTAGCAATGGTAACAAAATCTTCCGGCTTTTTGCAGGCAGAACCACCTACTAATGCAATAGGAGTAACAGAAATTCTTTTATTTACAATGGGAATACCAAAATCCCTTTCAATATCTTTTCCGGTGGAAACCAGATTTTTTGCCAGAGTGGTGATCTTTTTGTAGATCTTTTCGTTGACAGTATCCAGATCACTGTCTGCGCAGTCAAGAAGACTGATACCCATGGTAATGGTACGCACATCCAGCTTTTCGTGTTCGATCATATTGTTGGTTTCATTTACTTCGTAGATATTAATCATGACCTGTTTTTCCTTTCAGATGTTTATCGGCTTTATTCGTATGGGGATATCACCACCTGGTGACGTATATATTTAAATTCTGTGCATCTTTGTAAAGATCTCTTCTCTCTGGATCTTTACGGTTACACCGATCTCTTCTCCCACTTTTTCCAGCTCATCTGCAACCTCTCCGAAGGTCTTTTCGATAGCAGACACATCTACGATCATCATCATGTTAAAATAACCCTGTACAATGGTCTGGGAGATATCCAGGATGTTTACATGATTCTCTGCCAGATAAGTACATACCTTTGCGATAATTCCCACTGTGTCTTTTCCTACTACTGTGATGATTGCCTTACTCATTTTTCATTCTCCTCTTCTTTTTTATACTCACGAACCCGCGTTTTCGCGCTTTACCGCCTGCTTACGCAGGCAGTTCGTTCGTTACAAGCAAACTACTTCACTCATTTTATCTCTGGAGGCAACGGAAATGGAGAAATCCGATGCTCCATACGGGCAGTCCCCCTCGTCAATTTCCAGACGGACTGTCTCATAAGCCAGTTCCGCGTAATTATTTTCCTTGCTTAAATGGCCTAAGAAGATTTTTTTCAGATTATCATGAAGGATATTATTTAACAATCTCCCTGCATTTTCATTGGACAGATGACCGTGATCCCCAAGGATACGGCGTTTTAAATAGTACGGATAAGGTCCGGTCTCCAACATGCGCACATCATGGTTGGACTCCAATAAAATGGCATCCAGTTTCTGAAGGTGGTCGATCACATACTGATCAAAATGTCCCATATCCGTAGCTACAGCCACAGCTTTGGAACCATTTTCCACCCGGTAAGCTACAGGATTTACTGCGTCATGATCGATCTTAAAGGGCTTTACAGTCAGATCCCCGATCTGAAAATCCACATCCGGCTCTATAGGGGACAATAAACTGGTATCAAAGGTTCCCAATGTCTTGCAGGCTGCGATCTCGTCTAAAGTCTCTTTTGTCCCGTAAATAGGAAGATGATATTTTCTTGAAAGGACTCCCAACCCTTTAATATGGTCGGAATGTTCATGTGTCACCAGAATACCTGTTACATCAGAACCGGTCAGTCCGATGTCATTTAACCCTTCCTGGATCCGCTTGTTGCTGATACCTGCATCTACTAACAGATGGGTGTTGTCAGAACCTATGTAAATGCAATTGCCGCTGCTGCCGCTTGCTATGCTTACCATTCTCATGCTGTTTCGTTATCCTTCCCGCAAAGAAGTTTCTGTATCTGTAAAGAAGTTTCTTCTTCCGTTCCGCTGTTGTTGATCTCACAGTCTGTAAAGTTTCTGAATTCTTCTTCCGATGCCTGATTTGCCATGATCCCTGCGATCTTTTCGTCAGAATATCCCCGGCTTTCTTTCAGGCGTCTGATACGTTCTTCTCTTGATGTATAAAGATACCACATTTCGTCGCAGATGTCACGAAATTCTTTTGAAGGAATAGCAGCTTCTATGACCACCGACTGTCTGTTATATTCCTCTGCCTCTTTTTTCACTGCCTTCCACACAAGGGGATGGGTCAGACTGTCTACCTTTGCTCTTTTGGAAGGATCTTTAAAAATGATCTCTGCCATGGCGCTGCGGTTGATCTGTCCGTCCTCTAACAGGATCTTCGGGCCTAAAAAGGCGCATACCGCCTCATAAGCCTCTTTTCCCGGTTCCATAAGAGCTCTTGCAACAAGATCTGCCTGGATCACATGAAAACCATATTTTTCCTGAAGAATGGACAACACCGTACTTTTTCCGGCTCCTACGCCCCCGGTGAGACCGATCACCGGGTATTTTTTTCCTTTACATGTAAAATGTGTCTCTAACATGTCATCTGTTCTGTCCTGGCACATAGTTCTAATCTGCTCCTTAATCGTATCCTATACGCTTATGATCTATTTTGCGTCAAACCAGGATGCTCCTGTTTTCGCGTCAACTTCCAGTGAAACCTTTAAATTTGCAGCATGTTTCATCTTGTCTGTAAGGATCTCTTTTACCTCTTCCACTTCATTTTCTGCAGTCTCGATCAGAAGTTCATCGTGGATCTGTAAAACAATGCGGGAGGAAAGCCCTCTCTTTCGCAGTTCCCTGTCTACTGCGATCATGGCGATCTTCATAATATCAGCTGCTGTTCCCTGGATCGGGGAATTCATTGCCACACGTTCCCCAAACTGTCGCTGCATAAAATTAGAGGACTTAAATTCCGGGATCGGACGGCGTCTGCCATAAAGAGTCGTCACATATCCCTGCTCTTTTCCCTGCTTTACCAGACTGTCCAGAAATTCCTTTACTTTCGGATAAGTCTCAAAATACCGTTCAATATATTCCTTTGCCTCTTTTCTGGAAATACTCAGGTCCTCACTGAGGCCGAAAGCACTGATGCCGTATACAATACCAAAGTTTACTGCCTTTGCATTTCTTCTCTGAAGAGGGGTTACTTCCTCTAAAGGCACATGGAATACCTGGGATGCTGTAGTGGCATGGATATCCCTGGACTCCCTGTAAGCCTCGATCAGGCGCTCATCCCCGGACATATGGGCCAAAATACGCAGTTCGATCTGGGAATAATCGGCATCTGTAAAAATATAGCCCTCTTTCGGGACAAATACCTTTCGTATCTGACGTCCCAGTTCCATACGCACCGGAATGTTCTGCAGGTTTGGCTCTGTACTGCTGATACGGCCCGTAGCTGTTATAGTCTGGTTAAATTTTCCATGGATACGGCCGTCTTCGCTGATATAAGCTGCAAGGCCTTCTGCATAGGTAGAATTTAACTTGGTCAGCTGGCGGTAATCCAGGATCTTCTGTACCACCGGATGCTCCGGAGCCAGTTTTTCCAGAACTTCCGCTGCTGTAGAATAACCGGTCTTGGTCTTCTTTCCACCTGGAAGCTGCATTTCACCAAACAGGATCTCTCCCAGCTGTTTCGGGGAATTGATATTAAATTCTTTTCCTGTTTCAGCATAGATCTCTGTTTCCAGTTTTTTGATCCCTACTTTTAGGGTATCTCCATATTCTTTTAACTTGTCCCTTTTTACAAGGACACCTTCCTGTTCCATATGCCACAAGCTGTAGATCAGAGGCATCTCGATCTCTGTATACAGCTTATACATTTCTTCCTGCTCCAAGCGGCTCTTTAAAGGCTCTGCAGCTTTCCAGGCAATATAGCCCATATAGCAGGCACAGGTTACCGCCTTTTCATCCCCTGTTTCTAACAGATCGCCCAGGTTTTCTTTTCCGATCAGGTCGCTTTTAGAAGGAATGGTCATGGAAAGATAATCTCTTGCCAGATCATCATAACCATAGGTATCTTTTAAAGGATTTAAAAGATAACCGGCAACGCCTGCGTCATAAACCGGTGCTTCGTCTGTAAGATTTAACAGAGGCAGCATGGATTTAAGATCCAGGACCCAGACAGAATGGACGGTGTCATTTTTGCACAGGTTTTGTACCTTTTCTGTCAGCCAGCTGTCTGTAATCTGAGACTCAGACACACGGATACAGTAGATTTCTTCCGGACCTGTGCAGATCGCAAGGGCTGTTACAGGAAGAAGGGCAGATTTTGCTTTTTTGCCGGAATGGACTGTTCCATCCGTATCAAAAGAAAATGTCAGCTGTTCTGCTTCCTCTGAAACCTTTGCCCTACTTCCGGTGATCAGCTGCAGACCTGTAACAGTGGCTTTTTCCGCTGCCTTAAAGATCTTTTCCGCCTCTTTTTTATCTGTAACTTCCTTAAATGACTTCTGTGGACCATTTTCCTTATCTTCCATGGAAGCAGAGTCGAAACGGTTTAAAATGGACTTAAATTCCATCCGTTTCATAAACTTAAAAGCTTCCGGTGTATAAAGATTGCCGATTAGAGCCTCTTCATAGGAAAATGGGATGGGACAGGTGATGCAGATCGTTGCCAGTTCCTTGCTCATCTGGGCCATGTCATAATGCTCAGAAAGGGCTTTCTGGGCTCTTGGAGGCTTGATCTCATCTACATGGGCATAGGCATTTTCAATAGAACCATAGGATACGATCAGATTAGTCGCTGTCTTCTCGCCAATAGAAGGCACACCTGGGATATTATCAGAAGTATCTCCCATAAGAGCCTTTACATCAATAAATTCCGTTGGTGTTACCTGGTATTGTTCTTTTACATCTTCCGGATAATAATCATAGATCTGTGTGCTGCCTTTGCTGGTCTTGGGGATACGGATCTTAATGTGGGTATCCGCTAACTGCAAAAGATCCCGGTCGCCGGAAACAACAGATACTTCGATTCCTTCCGCCTGACATCTTTTTGCCACAGTTCCCAGGATATCGTCCGCTTCATATCCCTCCATTGTAAGGATAGGGATATTCATGGTCTGCAGTGCCTCCTTCATCAGAGGTACCTGTTCCCGCAGTTCTTCCGGCATCGGTTTTCTGGTGCCTTTGTATGCATCATACATCTTATGGCGGAACGTAGGCGCAGACAGGTCAAAGGCTACCGCCAGATGGTCTGCATTTTCTTCTTCCAATATCTTAAACATGATATTTAAAAAGCCATAGACTGCATTGGTATGAAGTCCTTCTGCATTAGTCAGATCCGGAACCCCATAAAAAGCCCGGTTTAAAATACTGTGTCCATCGATCAGTACCAGTTTATTGTCCATAATATAAAATCCTTTTCAATAATTTATTCTTAAAATCCAGTCTGGCTCCAGATACGGATCTGGACGATCAGTATCACAAATACAGACCAGAAACAAAGGGTATTTACTGCATAAATCGCATTTTGCAGAAGTTTCAGCGTGTGGATCCGCTGGCGGGAAAGCTCCAGTGCAGTTTCCAACGCACCTTTGATGTTGTAGCTTCCGGTACCTTCATCCAGCTGCCTGATACCCACATCTACTGTAAAGTATATCTCAAGTTCCTCCCGGCAATCCGGGCAATGATCAATATGTTCTACAAATGCTTTCAGTTCCTCATCTGTTATACTGCCATTGATATAAGGCATAACCAGACGCTCTGCCTCTCTGCAGGTCATGGCAGTCACCTCCTTTTGCAGCAAAACTGCTGTACGAAATAAAACATAATTCAGATATCATCATACACTAAAATGGGGCGGTTTTCAATGTATAGAAAAATGCTTAAATATTTTTTAAAATATTTTCTAAAGAGAAAAAAACCTTAGGAACAACGTATTCACGCTATTTCTAAGGTTTCTCCCTGCCAAGGGTGTAATGCCGGCGGCGGGACTTGAACCCGCACGCGGTTACCCGCAACAGATTTTGAGTCTGCATCGTCTGCCATTCCGACACGCCGGCATTTCTTCACAACGAAAATTATTTTACCATATAGTTTTTGGTTTTGCAAGTGGTTTTGGAATAAGTTCTAAATAAGAATGTTACAGTTCAGTCATGACATAAAAACAGCGGCTGCCTCAAATTATCTGGCAACCGCTGTTTTTATTATTATGCATCTTTTCTCCTGCGTTTTGCAATGAGCAATACCAGGAGTGCCGCACTCATTACGGTGATCCCTGACATGATCTCGATGGAAGTAGAATTATCACCGGTTTTTGGGAGAATTCCTAATGGAACCAGTACATCCTCAATTGCTTTCACGATCGGATTTTCAGCTTTTGGAACATCATTGTCCGGTACGTCTACAGACTCATTTGTCTGGGCTGCGTGACGTCCTGTGGTACTGGAACCACCGCCGCCTCCGCCGCCACCACTGTGGCCACCGCCTCCAGTGGAGTCTGCTTCATACTTCGGAAGGGATCTCACATCATATACCCAGGTATTCGTTTCTTCGTTTAATACCGGGAGTGTAGTCAGATACGGGCTTACAGTTACATTATCACCGGAAGCCTTGAACTGGCATACCAGATACAAACCGGATGAAAGTCCTGTAAACTGGATCTTTCCGGAAGCAGTTGCCTGTGTAGACAACGCTCCGATCTGATTATTTTTTATGAATTGTTCCAGAGTTTGTGCAGCTGACAGCACGCCGGTAGCAGTATGATCTCCTATATCAGCTCCGGAACCGGTAAATTCCTGAGACAGAGCATATGCTCCTTCTGCACCATTCCATTCACCTACTTTGTAAATGGAAATAGTTGCTTTTTTACTTTCCGCTTCCAGATCAATGGTCAGAGATACCGGTCTGGCCGTGTCGATACCTGCTGTTTCGCCTGCGAATGCACCCTGGCATACGCTCATGGTCATCAATATCACTGCCGCCAGAAAAGCTGCCATTTTATTTTTCTTCTTCATTCTTTTCATGGCTTCCTTCTTTCTTCTCTGCTTTGCTGTTCTGAGAGAGTTCCTTGTTTCTTTGGTCAGCGGTTTCTTCCGTTTTGCTGCTGGCTTTTCCCTTCTTCTTTCCGGAAGGTGCCAGGATTCCAAGTAAGATTGCCACTCCAAATGCAGCTATGGCAAATAGAATCCATTGTCTTGTACCCAGTTTGCGTCCCTGCTCTTCCGCCGGTCTGTCACTGACTGCCGGTGCCGGTTTTAACGGAACCTTTTCTGCATATTTTTCATCATATGGGATCCGTGTTCCCCGGATCAGAAGCCGGTGACTGTTGATACCATAAGGAGTACAGGTGACCAGTGTCACATAATCTTTTCCCGGTTCAATGGAAAGTCCGTCTACCTCGGAAGGAAGTACAGTAACGATCTGATCGATCTGATATTCCAGGATCTCTCCTAATGTTTTCAGATAGAACACATCTCCTGTTTCCAGGCGGTCCAGATCCGTAAACAGCTTTGCTGAAGGAAGTCCTCTGTGTCCGGTGATGATCGCATGAGTGCTTTCACCGCCTACAGGAAGGGAAGAACCTTCGTAATGTCCTGCTGCTACCTGTAAGACGCCTTCGCTAGTACCATGATATACAGGAAGTTCTACTGCAATTCCCGGTATATTAATGATACTCATGATCCCCGAACCACCTGTGTTTAAAAGGTCTTCATAAGGACTGTCTTCCCGGTCTTTTTCTGTACTGGCTGCTTCACTGAGATTGCCAAACTGAGCAAGATATTCGTTGTAAGCCTGTGCGTCCTGCAGTTCTTTGGAATAATCCGCCTCCGGAAGTTCCTCTACTAACTTGTCGTAAGAAGCTATCGCCCGTGAGGAATGTCTCTCATTCACATACTCACTGACCGCAGGATAAAGGAGAATGGAAAGACCGATCAGGAAAATGATCACAAATATGATAGTTGAAATTCGTTTTCTCATCCGGTCTTTCCGCACCTCCTGGGTTTATGGTTACTTCATAAAACTTTTTTCACAATGTCTTTTATAAATCCATTATACGTGAATAGGATTTACGTGTCAATTAGTCATGCTTTCTGCTGCGTACTACGAAGAATACAGCGCCTGCCATTACTACGATACCTGCTGCGTAGAAGATTGTTGTACCGATGCCACCGGTGGATGGAAGCTGGATACCTTTAGAGTTTTCAACAGTTACAATATCTTCTTTATTAGCATTAGCAATTACTACACTTTCAGCTTTATCTAACAGATTATATCCCTGTGGAGCTTTAATTTCTACAAGACTATATGTGCCATTCTTTAAACCTCTAATAGTTACTTCACCTGCAACAATAGTTGTGGTTGCACCTGTTGTGCCACTTGGAACTACATGATATCCAATAAGTTCGCCCGCCTCATTCTTGTCTTCTACAAAACTAAGTGGAGTGTTGCCTTCTCTTAATTCAAATTCAGCGCCACTTAAAACCGTGTCTGTATCTTTTATTACCTTTTTAAGATTAAAGCTATATTCATATACATCAACTTCTTCTGGTGGATTTTCCTTTTCTAAGTACTGAATATGTGCTTTATTCTCCATTGGTTCTCCACTTGTTCCTGTGGATAATACAGTTGCAGAATATGTAATAGTTACGCTTGCATTATCTGCCATAGATTTTACATAATCTTCATTTAAAGTTATTTCAAAAGTACAGTTGTCATTATCTGGGCTTGTATTAATGGTATAATCACCCTTGCCAGGCTGATCACCTTTTGTTAATACGGTAGTACCATCTGCTGTGGTAACTACAATATCGTTATTCAGTGATAAATGTTCATTCATTTCATCATGAACTATGATTTCATTTGTAGTACCCTTTCCCTTATTAACTGTAATTTCGTAATTTACAGTTCCACCTATATATACTGTAAAATTATCGGATGTATTTTTGTCAATATTGGTTATTGTTTTAGTAAGAGTTGGTAATTCATTCTTCTCTGCTACTTTTTCATCATCAGAGCTGTTAATTAAGGAACACAAAGTACCTGTTGTTGTATCTACAAAATAATAACCTAATTCTTGAATATCAAAGGATGCCGTATCTTCTGTTACAGTTACAGTTTTTTCTGGGGTTATGTTTTTAGCTTCAGCTTTCATAGCATTGGCTAATTCCTGTGTAAGTGTACGTTTTGTAATATCCTTACTAACTTCAGCACTCAAACTTTCAGATGTTACAACATATAAGTGAGGATCTTTTGCGGTTGGGGTTAAAGTAAATTCGGAACGGCTCTTAATAAAATTATACCATGGACTGGTATCAGAAATAGTATAAGAATAACCACCATTGTCATCTTTAGTATAATCAAATACTCTATACGCACTATATGTAGCACCTTTCACAGCTTTTTCTACCGTAATATTTGCTGCCATCGCTGACATAGGCATTGCCATTGCTACTGTTGCCGCCATTAACATTCCTGCTACTTTTCTCATCTTTTTCATAATCATCTTTCCTTTCTTTTAAGAAAAATTCCCCTTTTTGGATAATTAATTTTTTATTATTTTTTATACGCTGCGGAGCGGGGTGCCCCGCAGTGTGTACTGCTGTTTTTACTGTGAAGTATTATTCTTCACGTTTACGTTTCAATGTCAGGCTTAACTGTAAGCCTGCATATAACACAGATGTAATAACTACAGACCATCCGATGCGGCGGATCTGATCAAGACCGGAACCACCGGTATCTGGTAAGATAACTCCTGCATAATTGACAACGGTAAATGGATTAGTAATTGAATATGTTCCTGACTGACCGTCAACCGTATATTCAATTTTATTATCCATCGTAAAGGTTACCGTTATCTTTAATGGCTCTGTTAATAACTGATAGCCATCTGCTGTAGCAGTTTCATAAAGGAGATACTTGGATACGTTTGGATCATGCTGCAACTGATAAAGGACATTTCCTGCTGCATTTGGATGAAGATCAGCTACAACTAAATCTCCCTTATTCCAACTATCATCTGACTTATACAAAGCAAATGTTACTTTTGTAATATCATCTGATGCAGAAGCATTGTTCAATACTTTTTTGATGTTTAATCCTCCAGAAGCATTGACCCATTGTGCATATAATACGGTATTTTGTATTAATGTTATTTTACCCTTACCATCACCTGGATAAGAAATTCCTTTACCATTCTTATCAGTATTCCACCCAACAAAGGTATAACCAGGACGTTTAAAACCTGAATTATCCGAAACGTCTACGGTAGTGTTTTTCTCATATGAACCGCCAACAGGTGTTTTACTATCTGCTGTATAATCAGTACAGTTCAAATCATAGGCTAATGTAACCTTATCCTTTTTAAGAAGAACACCATCTACGTGCCAGTAACCATCTAACTGTTGAGGTAATTTAACAACATACCATATTACATAAAAATCTCCATTTTCAGCTAAATCATCTGCAGTTATAGAACGTTGACCATAGTTATTATTTAAACTTGTCGGATACTTATTTACCGCTGTGGCAATTGCTGCATTAGTTGGTAATTTATTTAAGTTATCTACAACTTTTTCTCCTGTAGGATCTGTTACAAATTTAGCTTCTTTAAGAACTTTTTCACTAGAGTTGAAATACATACCGCTAGATGTATCATGTCCCGTATACTCTGATTTAGGTGCACCCGACGGCTCATTTATAATTCTTGCATCTAATCGTATGAAGAAATGCACTTTAACATTAGGATTGTTTTCCGCCCATACTGCATACAAAGTTCTATTCTCGCTTACCACTAAAGAACTACCTGCAGGATATATTGTAACATTTCCTTTTTCAAACTCATCAGTACTAGCTGTTGGATTTTCTGTCCATCCAACAAATGAATATCCACTCTTTTCAAGAGTTCCAGCTCCTGGTAATGTTATCTCTGTTCCGGCATTTGCCACTGTGATCATTGTCGGAGCTGAACCGGATGTATTTCCATTACCGTTAAACCGTACTACATATATTTTTTCAAATGTAAAATACAATGTTGAGTTTGATGAAACATCCTGCCAACCACTCTCTGTGTATACCTGCAATTTACGGGATGTTCCATAGTAACCATAAGTAGTAGTTTTTACTTGTATTTTAGTGAATGTGGCTCCACCATTCTGTGCTGTTTTAGCTTCTTTAAAAATATACTCATCCATCACGCTGGATTGATTAGCACTATTTAATACCGCACTAACAGCTTCTTCTGTAGTATATTCCTTATTATCCGTAAAAACATTCCACAATGAATAGGAGCCAGAACCAACATCTCCATTATCGGTATCTTTAAATTCAAACCGCACGGAAGTGGTACTGCCGTTGTTAGAGAACGTCACCGTATAAGTTGAGAAATGCTTCGCTTCAAAAGCAACGCTTTCAACGCTTGCCTCTTCCGGAACTGCTACCGGATCTGCTACCTGTTCTAAGGCTTTGATCTCATTTACAGTTACTACGTTTTCTATAGTGTCTGCTTCTGTATCCAGATGAGAAATTTCAACAGTCTCGGCTTCTTTGCTCTTTTCTTCAATGACTGATCCTGAAAAGCTTACATGTACATAACCATTTGTACTCCAGCTGTCATTTAATACATTGCCCTGTGCATCGTAAAGAGTGATATCGTAGGCAAGTACAGATTTAACCTCTACTGAATCAGTTTCTGCTGCTTCACTTTCTACTTTCTCTTTAACAGCATTTTCTACATGGTCTGTTACTTCGATAACTTTTGCAGTAGTTCCTTCTGGAAGAATTCCTTCTGCAGCAGAGATAGTAACAATTACACCATTTATGTTTTCAGCGTATTCAAATGCCGGATGCGTACCCGGTACGATCTCCTCTAAGAAGATCTCTACTTCCTGATCCTCTAAAACTTCCGGGATCGTATAGTAGACAGCTTCGTCAGCTCTTTCTGCATTGGATGGACTGGCGATGTTTTCCGGATCGGTCTCTTCCAGTTCCACACCGTTTGCAGTGACTTCTGTTATCTTATAACCTGTCTGCGGGATCACACCAAAGGTTACTTCTGCGCCGTCTCTTGTAAGTTTTGGTGCTTTTACAAGTTCTGCGCTGCCTACAGGATCGATCATGTAATTGATGATGTGTCCCTGGCTTTCCAGTTCATCTTTGTCAAATCCCATATCAGAAAGCTTTGCGGTGAAAGCTCTTGCTGTTATTGTCTGATCTAATGCTACCAGATTGTAAGTCTCACCTTTTAATACTCCAACACGTTCAAATCCAGGTTCTGTTTCTGTCTCTTCTACTGCACCCGGCAGATTAGAAAGCTTTGTATCATCTGCAGCTGTTGTTTCTTCTGTTTCAGGCTTTGCAGCTGCTCCTGTTTCTGTTGTGCCGGTATTATCTTTGTTTTCAGCCGCTGTTGTCTCTTCTGGTGTTTCCTGCGGAAGAGTTTCATCAGCAGTGGTTTCTTTAGGTGTTGTTTCCTCTGGTACAGGATCGGTTTCCGATTCCGTTGCTTCTGCGCTGGTTTCTTTTTCCGGCTCAGTTTCTGTTTCAGTTTCGGTCTCCGGTTCCGTTTCCTTTTCCGTTTCTTCTTCTGTTGGTGCCTCTGTTTTTTCTTCCGTCTCTTCCTGCATTGTATCTGTCAGGAAAATTCTGGAATGGATAGAAATGGAAGCAACTGTATCAGATGAACTGCTGTTGTCTGTATCGTCTGCTGTATCACCGGCATCCTCGGAAGAGTCACCGTTGTCGGATGCTTCTTCTCCCTGGTCCTCATTATCGGAACCGGTATCTTCTGAATTTTCATTATCAGAAGTATTTTCTTCCTGGTTCTCGTCCGGAGTGTTTTCAGAGGCATCATTCTCATCTTCTGTATCCGGATTTTCCTCATTGTCAGATCCGTTGTTTTCTGTGTTGGAATTTTCTGCACCAGAACCATCTTCGTGAGATTTATCCTCATTATCATTTTTTCCTGCATCAGAAGCTTCCGGCTCTTTTACTTCTTCTGTTTCGGAGTCAACCTGTGAGTTTTTTTCTCCATCATCAGTTGGTTCCTGATCTGTTCCGGGAACTTCTTCTGCTGTCTCAGCTTCTGAAGGATCAATTCCCGGTTCTGTTTTTATTCCGGAGCTGCTGCTGTTACCGCTGTTATGGCTGCCGCTATTTTCTTTCTTTTCAAATGCAGTCATGTAAGATTTCAGGCTGCAGATACCGGAAATGTATCCGTCAATATTTACCCTGCCTGCTACTGTTTCTTCTCCTCCGTTTGTATAAAGGAAGATCAGTGTTTCTTCTCCGGTCAGTGCGTAGGAGTCTGGATCTGCATCAGGACTGATCCGAAGGAAGATCCGAAGTTCGATATCGTCCAGATAATATTCTCTCTCATAATCCGGAAAGATCTCATAGAGAGTACCGTCTGCTGCTGTAGCCGGACAAGAATTTTGGCAAAAAAAGACAAGATAAATGACAAAAATTTTGCCATCTATCTTGTCTTAAATCTTTTCTATTTTGGGTTTATAGTTTCTTTTCAATGATGATTTTTTCACCATCAAAACTTATCGTAATTTCTCTGTCATCTGGAGAAATCCCCATCTGTTTAATCCAACTGATGGGGATTGTAACTCTAGTTGTGTATCCTCCTTGACTACTCGTCCCACCTGATTTATTAAATATTACCTTAGCGTCTCTTACTTCCATCAGTTTCCCCTCTTGCGGCAAGAATCCATAACCATGTAACAACATTGGCAATAATGCTTACCAGTAATGCAATACTATTTACAACATTGATTTCTTTTACTGCAAAGTAACTCCAAATACATAGAGTTGATAAATTTGTAAGTAATATTATTCTTTTCATAGACTTTCTTTCGGAAATGTCTTATAATGAAGGCAGTGGAGATTATCTCCACCGCCTAGCACCTATTTGAAGAAGGTCGTATAGATTAAGCATATCGAGGTTGTCGCCATATTGATTATGCTAACTATAAGAGCTACTTTTTCAAGTTGGTGCTTTTCTTTTTTCTTTTGTTTTGACATTTCTTATTACCTCCTTTCTATATAAGATTATAACATATTCGTTACGAATAGTCAAGAAGAATCTAAAATAATTTTAAAAAAGTGGGAAACTTTTTAAGTCCCCACTCTCTTTTACATTTTAATCATACGCCAGCCCCGGCCATCTCAGTGCTCCATCCTGATCCGGAGTAAGCGTCACCGGCTCCACAATCATCCGGCCCTCATCATCCATGATGTACCACTTACCGTCTATGGTCTGCTGGCCTGTTACCATAGCACCATCAGCACCCAGGTAGTACCAGTGGTCTTTATACTTGTACCATGTATCATGCACCATTATGCCGGAGCCGTCGAACCAGTACCACTTGCCCTCATGCCAGTACCAGTCATTTCGGACTGGCTGACCGTTTCCGAGGTAGTATCTCCAACCGCCATCTTCCTGCTGCCAGCCAGATTTCTTTGCAGGCTCCATCAGAGCCGCCTTGAAGTCTGTCCATAACTGCGGCTGATCCAGCATCTTACGGGGGCAGTGCTTACGCTTTGCGTCATAGTGCCGGATTACATGATCGGCAGGTATCTCCAGCTCTGCCATGATCTGCCTTACCAGCTCTATGCAGTTTGCACGGGCTTGATCGTAATCAGAGTCTGGATTGACACAGATCTCAATGTTGATGCTGTTTGTGTTGGTAACTCCGGCTACCAGAGGCGTACCATACTGTCTACCTACAGCATAAGCCCCGTCGCTGTAATATAATGTCTGTACTGCTACTGTATCGTCCACATACCAATGCACAGACGTGGACAGGTTGCCGTTTCGATGGGCTTCGGAGTGTTTGAGTGCACCGGCCCCCATCTTGTAGTTGTCCGTCTCGTGGATCACGATCCATGCTGGGCGGTTTTGACCTGCGTAACAGTTAATCTGTCTGATTTCTTTCCTTATTTCCATTACTCTTCCTCCGCTAATTTCCAGCCAGCCGGATACGCATCCGGCCCCCATACGCAGTTATCCATCTGGCAGATATACCGCTTGCCGTCTGTGTATGTCATCTTATCGCCTGTGTTATAGGCATCATGTGCACCTGTAGGCTGTACCCATGCAGGATACTCCTCTGTCTCTGGTGGCATCACGCTACCGCCCTCCATCTTAGTGATTTTGTCAGCCAGGCTGAGGATGGTCTTGCCCATCTCGGTCATGTTGGTGTACAAGGTGTCAATCTGTGATTGGAGCGGGGCATAGCTGTTTTCTGGGTCAGCACTATTACGGGCCAGCTCGATCAGCTCCGTGCGTTGCGCCTCGGTGAGAGCGCCCTGGAGCCAGATGGTATCAATCTTTTTAAGGATGTCCGTCAGCTCATAGCTTCCGGACGTGATTACGTTTTTAATGATATCGTACATTATGTACCTCCTATCATAGCGGCACTGATAGCCGCTAACTTGTTATCTATATATGACTTGGTGTCTGCGGTGTAGGTTAAATCCATGGTGCAGCCGCCGTTGTTGGTGATTTCGGTTTCCGGGGCATACATGGTGAGGGCGTTAAGCTGGGCCTGTTCGGATTGGGTGAGGGGGATATTCTCTGGCACATCTGTCTTGTAATACACTTCTGCCCCTGCGCTCAACTCTCCTGTTGTGGAATAATACTCTGTTGCAATGTTTTCTGTACTGTAAGATGGAGTGTATGCGCTCTGATACACCCAACACCACACGCCATCTACCTTTTCCAGTCTGTCCCACTTGGTAAATGGTCTGGGCGGTGTTAAAGTGATGGACTGGCTCTCTGTACCGCCCTTGACGGTGACAGTGATGGGCTGGTCTGTAACTTCAATGGGCTGAGGATAGTTCGGTGAGGGAGAGGGTTGACCGCCTGTGTATGGCTCATACTCCGTCGGAGTGTCACCGTATTCTAACTGGGTGTTGATGTATCGACCAGAAACGATACCTGTATCTCGGTATGTAACGGATACTATTGGATTATCAGGCAAAACTTTGATTGGAAATTTTCCCATCATGGAGTCTGTAATGTAAATGGAAGATTCATCTTTTAACTTCAACCTGATTCTCCATAAGTCTTTTTCCAGGTTTAATTCTTCTGAAACACTACTGATAACTACATTCTTGTCAATATTGCATTCTATTGCATTATCGCCTGTTCCAGCTTTGATTTCAGGAATATTGATGAGATTCTTTCCGCTCATCTTCCGCTGTTCTGTCTTACCGGTCATGGAAAACTCTTCTACTGGCAGTGGTGAGCTATCAGCTATTGTTAAATGCCCCCCCACTGGTTTTCTGACTTATCAATGCCGACTGGATATTAACCAACTTGGCACTTAAACGCTGTTCCAGATTCTGAATGTAAGCCTTGGTGTCTGCCACATACGTTACTTCCATATGTGCCCCTGCATCGTTTGTGATAACGGTGGTCGGGTAGTTGGTGTGTGTCTTTTTATACTCTGTAATTTCCTCTGGAGTTAAATCTTTTTCTATCGGACTATCAATCAGAATTAAAAAGGCAAAATTATTGCTAGTAATATAATTTCTAATTTCATCTAAATCCCCACTTGGAACGAGGGATTTCTTTAAGCCAAAAACAATAATACCATTGCCAGTAACATATGTTATTTCGTGCCCGTTTATCTTTGAGTTTGGTTTAACAAATGCAAGTTTATCGCATAAGACACCATTACCAAATTTGTCAACAAAATCCTTAGTACACCCATTATATTCAATACCATAATACTCGCTATTTATCTGTCTGGGGTTAGTGATAGAAGTAATGTTTTTTGATTTAAGAATATGTTCTTCGATTCTCTGCACATACTTCCCACGCTCCAGATCAATCTCATCACACACCCACTGCTGGCCGTCCGAATCTGTGTAGTTGCCATCCTTGCTGACTGGCACACCGGGAAGGCCATTAGGAGTAGAGAGGGTGAGGAGCTGAGGGGCGCGGTATGGTTCGTAGGAAGTTTGAGATAAACCATGCTCGATTTGTATATCATATAAATATCGTTTTTCTTTATTGGGATTTTGGCCGCACCCGAATATTATATCCAATACAGAATCATCTTTTAAATTGATAGTATTCTTGAAATTATCTGCGCCACCATTTGCAATCAATTTGTTTTCACCATTATTTACAACTATTGAAGAATACATATTACGGTTAAATGATATGGTATAATCTCCTGCTTCCAAATTAACTTGATATGTAATCTCAGCAAGATTTTCAACAAATTCTATCTTACCCTCTTTAATTTCACTCCCAGTATTTGTGAGGTAACTGTTAATATCAAACAGGTTCTTCCCTCGCACCTCCACAGTAATGTTCCCGCTCTCACCAGCACTCGCTATTTTCTGCGGATACTCTGGACTGGGGGATGGCTTGCCACCAGTGTAGGGTTCCCATGGCAGTGCGGTAGAGCCTTCGTTGAGCATTGTAGTAACTGTATCATTAAAAATATTGACTGTTCCTCCAAAAACATTAAAAACAAAATACACGCCAATGTTTGATACATCTTTATCCAATGTAAAAACACCTTCTTTAATTGTATCACCTATCAGTTGGATAAAAATTTTTTTATCTCGCAATTCATTTTTTAAAAAATATGTGCCAGCTTTCAATGCCATATTCTTAATATAAAATGACGTGTAATCTCCTGTTTTGCCAGAAACTGTTATACTTTGATCGTCATTAATTATATAAGTGACTCCATTTTTTGTTTCTGTTTTTCCGATTTTGTCTGATAAATCCAGTAGCTGCGCCCCCGTAGTTCTTACCTGCGTACTCTTCCCAAACACCCTCAGCCCCCGGAACGGACGACCCTCAGTAGCATCATTGGCACTTATAACAGAGCCGGACGCTGTATTAAGGATTGCCGGTGCCAAATCGGTCATCCCTTCCACCAGACCGGCAGCCGCATCCTCAACCCTCTTGGTCTGCTTATCGCCCTCCGCGGTTACTGCCTGCACTGTCTCTGTCTTAGCTGCAGTGACGTCCTTGACCGCCTGTGTACCTACCTCCTGTACCGCTGTGGTCTGTTTATTGCCCTCGGCCTTAACAGCTCCCACAGCTGTGCTCTGAGCCTGCCCTATGGCTGTAAGCGCATCTTGGGAGGTCTGTCCAAACTGCAAAGCGGTCTGCTCTACCGCCTTACGGTCTGCCGCCACGTCTTCCCTCATCTGGCTGACTGCCTGTTTATCTTCGGTCACTGCCTGACGGTCTGCCCCTGTCTCCTCAGCATACTGTCTTGCCCCATCCTCAGCCGCCTCAGCGCCCGTCTGTGCCTGTACTGCGGCTGTCTCTGATAACTTAGCCTCCTGTGCTGATAACGCCGCATCTGAGGCCACCTGCTGTGCCTGAGAGAGCATCCCTGTTACAGTCTGCTTATCCTGTGCCACAGTGTCGGCGTTGGTCTCTACCTGCTCTGCAAGACCCTGTACGGCTTCCAAATGCTCCGCTGTCTGGGTGGCTGCTGCCTTGGCCTCATCCGCAGCGGATACAGCCTTGTCACCGGCCTCTTCTGCCCGTTTGGCAGCGTCATTGACAGCCTCGATTGCCTGATGGAATATCTCACCATCTCCGGGTGCATCAAAGGCTTCTGGCTTAGATCTTGCCTTGACTTTCATCATAATCTGTTTAGTGGTCTCGCCGAATGTCCTGTCTGACAGGTACACCCATGCATAGACTTGATAATCCCTTACGGCACCCGCGCCCTCTAACATACTGTCTGGAATCGTGACGGTTGTTACGCCGTCTTTGGTCACTCCCACGCGGGGGACGGCCTCTCCGCCTGCTTCCTGTAACGAAAAATGGATCTCCACCACTGTCGGAAGGTGTAGTCCCTCAATCCGGAGCTGCTGGCCATAATCCCATTGCCATAGGCCGTAAGCCCAGACGCAATCATCACCATCTGTAAATACTGCTGTAATCATATTACCTCTTACCTCCAACAAAAAGGGCTCTAGGATTGTCCCAGAGCCTGTCTGTGTTGCGATGTCGCACAGATTACTTATCTTTTGTGCCTACCGCTCTCTCGTCTTCCTTACCGGTCGCTGGGCCAGTGGTAACATAGGCATTATCCTGCGCGCCCTTGGGTCTTGCCTTTTGGGCTGTATCGTTGCGTCTTTGCTCTGCTGTTCTTTTGTCCTGATGTTTGTTTGTTGCGTTTGCCATAATTTTGTCCTCCATAATTAGATATACTAGTAGTTGCTCTGGTTTTGTTAATTGATTATGTAATCATTTGAATCATCTCCTTTCGCATTGTACTTGTGATAATGGGTATTATCGGAAGTTTCCAAGGTTGGGTTGGCGACGCAGGTGATCTATATATTAATGGTGCGAATAACGCAGGTTTTACATCTATAAGTGGGGCAGGCTTCCTCCAAGACCGAATTTCTGTTGGTGGAACCAGCATTAATATAAAGGCTTCAAAAAGTTATACTATAACAACTTCTCAAAGGTTATACATACAAGGAGATGTATATGGGAGTTTTGGTGCTGGACAATCGGGTTATCACTACATTGAATTGAAAGATGCCATCAGTGGTAGCACTGTAACTTCGATAAAAACAAGTGATGCATCTACAGGTAATGGCTTTTCATTCCCTATAAGCAGAAATATTACCTTTACACCATGGATTATTTTTCCATACGCTGCCAATGGTTGGAGAGGTTCTATTACTCGTATTTATATAGCTTGATTCGTTTATTACGCAACGGCTATCTGATAAATCCAACCGTTGAATGCTGAAGTTGACCAAGTTGGATCGGAATCGCTCCCACTAGCATCGTTATAAAATTCTGTTTCTAAAATAACTTGTAATATGCTAGTTGCCGCGTAAGATGAGATATTTAATTCCATCATATACATAGTATTGAGATTTCCACCGAATGAGGCCTCAGCAATTTTTGTTGATTCGTTGTAAATATGGAATTTAAAAATATAGTTAGAATCGCTGTAATGTTTAATCTGATCCACCAAGAACCATATCCGAAGTTTTGAATACGGGACAAAGTTGAAAGCCCCTGACGATATAATTTTGAAATCCGAGTCTCCATAAGGACTTTTTACGCCAACAAATCTCAGCCCACCCGATTCGTTTGTAACATTAGTTCCTGTGAAATTATAAGGATTTTGACCACGATTATACAAATCGGTGGGACCAGCTACATACCCCTCAAAACTTCCGATAATACCCATTATCGGCTCGTTTTTTTTGATCTTCTCCGGCGTAATCCCCGCCATGTTGCGGATATCCTCCCATGACAGGAACACATTGGCGTTCTCGTTGTAATATCCGCTAGGAACCTTGACCCACATCCGCTGATTGCCTGCATCATTGCCCTTGCTGTTGCCCCAGCCGTTGTAATCGCCACGGTTGGGCATGGTGCCAGTCTGTTTGCTTTTGGCATTGTTCGTATAAAACGTCTCTCCATTCAGCACATGGGCTGCCTGGGCGTTCCCTGTCAGTTCCAGGCTGCCTTGAACCGGTTCATCATCTGATCCTTTCAGTATTCCCGTGTAGCCTTTCAGCAGTTCTGCGGCTGTTCCGGTACAGTCATCACTCCCTGAAACCCCACCAGAGCCTCCTACTGGATAAAATCTTGCCATCCCTATACCCCCTTAAAATTAACCGTACAATCGGCTGTCGGCTTTTTAAACCGGCACGTTGCTGTTACAGATCCTTCCGCACTGTCAAAATGGGAGATACAGCCATAAGCCTTTTTCCGTCCCTTGCTGTCCTTTTCATCTGTACCGTCATCCACAAACATCGGAATGGGCTTATCTGTATCCTTCATCCCTTCCACCTGTACAGTCTGGGTATATGGCGGGCCGTCTCCCCAGCCTGCTGCGCTGAAGGCTGCCTGCCGCTCCCCTGCCATCAGCTCCGCCCGTTTCTTTAAGTTGACATCATTGTTGACAAGCAGCTCAATTACTCCACCCATCTCATTGCCGTCTGCTCTTGTCTTACGGTCCCATTTGGGGATCTGGTCGGTAAACTTGCCATTGATCTCGCAATTTGCCACTTTTTATTCCTCCTCAAAAACTTCCGTCAGATCATACTGTAATGCCACATCATCCGGCTTGATAAAAGCGGGCATGGTCTTGTAACGCACCAGATCGCCCTCAGAATCCACAAGCCCCACCTCCGAGATCGCCTCTCCTACCAGTTCCTCCTCCTGTATCGTTGCATGGTAACAGCAGGAGGTTTCTGACTCATTGACAAAATCATATCCATCTATTTCTTTTTCCAGGAGCAGGGCCGACAGCCCTGTCTCATCGCCCGTTACATTCTTGGGATCTCCTCCCTCATCCAGCCCGCCAGACCCCCATACCATCTTTGTGATAGGCGGGAGGGTGATCGCCCCGGCGTGTGCCTTGCACAGCTTCTTAAGCCCGATCTTAGTTGTGATCAGCTTTGACATGATCCGTTGCCTCCTTATAGTAAATACCGCCGTCTAAGTTCCGGCTGCCATCTAAGAGCCATTCTCCATCCAGTGTATTTTGGCAGTCCATCGTGCCAGCTCCGGCCAGCCGTACCCTGCCGGTGATCCCCATGCGGATCCGGATACCGTAATCCTGCATTTCTTTCTGGTCATTGTATCCGTTTAATTCCATGCTTCCATCCAGCAGCCAGAGGCCGTTTAAAAGTAGGGGGTTCTGGTTTTTCCAGGAATATCCCTTGATCGCCATATGGATCAGGACACGGTAATCCACATGGCCTCCGCCTGTTGCCTGCATGATAAATTGATAGTTGTCCCTGGCACTGGCAGGCTTGACCTCCCGGACCTGTTCCCTCATACGCTCCACAGGGATGTAGCTGTGGTCCATATCCAGCCGGATCCGGACCAGGAACTCAGCCCATCTTTCAGGATCGATGGTATGATATGGGATCACTTCTCCCGCAGCGCTGAACGCTTTCAGGCATAATTCGATGCTTGCCTTGGTTCCTGCCTGTTCTGCCAGGATCCCTTTCATCGCCAGACGGATCCTGTAATCTTCCACAGACTCATTCTCCAGACGGGGCATATTCCGATCCCGCCCGTGCTCTGTAAGCATGATCTCGCTGGCCGTTGCCACCATGCTCTCTTCCCGGACTCTCTGGATATCCTGGACTGTCTGGTCATACAGGGCACCAACCACTTTAAAGAAAAGATAAAACTGGTTCGATGCCTTTTTTACCTGCTTCAAAGGGGCTGTCAGCAGGCTGTACATATAATCCGCATAGTTGTCAAACATTCTGCCTCCTTACCCCTGTTCGATCATCACTGTACAGGTTCCCAGTGTGATCACCTTGTCATTGTCCAGGATCACATCCTTATCAGGAACCGTCACCCGGATATTTTTGTATTGGTACGTCCCCTTGATCGCATCCCTGACTGCACAGGCAAGGTCGAATGTATACAGTTCATACAGTACCCGCTGCTTTCCGATCTGCATATATTGCATGATCCCTGCCTCCGCGATTTCTTTTAATCCTGTGGTATCCAGCCCGGAAGGAACCGTAACGGTAACAGAGATATCCTGCTCCACGGTTTCTGAGCTTTTGACAAGTACATTATCATAGGGCCCTTTTATGGTATCCACTGCCTTGCGTACAGCATCCAGAAGCCCCTCCGTAGCCTGTCCCGCTGTACTGGTAACCACGATGTCCACGGTTCCCTGTCCTCTGGGATGCTGGTCATGTACCGTTACTGCCAGGACACCCGGCACCGCCTCACAGACATTTTTGTACTTATCACGGGTCGGAAGGGTAGACAGTTCGGACCATGCTCCCAGTACCCTGGACCGCAGGCTCTCAAGGTCCTCTTTATCCGCCCCTTCTTTTGTGATCCAGCCGGATCTGTTTGTGATCCCCTGTACTCCGTCTAAATAGATCAGGCACTTGTTGATCTGCCCCGGACCCACATTGTACTTTGCCCCCGGCTGCTCTGCCTCAACCGGCACCTCCACGCTGTCCGTATCTTTTTGCAGGATGGTCGTTTCTGTTACGAAAAAACGCAGTTCCTCACCATTAAGATCCTTGGCTGTCTTAAAGATATACCCTTTTGCGATCTTGACTGCCTCACCGATGGCAGCACTGCCCTGTTTATCCGGGCTTGTCCGGCTGACGGTCACCTTGCCCTGAGTCTTAACTGCGGCTTTGCGCCGCTTGGAAAAATCTGCTGCCTTAAGCTCCAGCCACACATCAGACGCAGAGTACACAAACATATTTCCAAGGACCATGCGCAGAAGCTGGACCAGCTCAATGCGTACCTGCAGGGCGATCAGCATAAGGTGGTAAAAGACTCCTCCGGCAGAAAAGTTGGTGACTGCAAAGCCCTCCTCTTTTAACTGCTCCACGGTCTGATCCTTCAGTTCAGCCAGCTCCGGCACGGGAAGCACTTCGTCCAAAATTTTTTCATTCAGCAATGTCAACCACCTCCACGCGCACCCGGTCAATGGATACCTGCAGGTGCTCCTGCCCGCTCTCCTCCACAAACCGGAAATAAATATCGATCCTTATCCGGTCCCCTGTAAACTCCATCTGTACCTCGATTGTAGGGCTGTCCACTTCCGGACGTTCTGACAGTTTGCTCCGGATCCTCTGGCTGATCTCCAGCTGGGCCATGCTGTCATATTCCCTATGCAGGTACTCCTGTAATCCCCAGCCCCAGGACGGATTATAGAATACCTCTCCCGGTGTCGTGACTGCCTCCAGCCGGATATCCTGCAAGAAACAGTCCCTGGCACTGCACAGGGGGACATCCCCTGTACTGGATGCAGTGAGCTGCCAGTCCTCTGACAGGCGGATGTCTGTATCATGCAGTCCTGCCATCAAATCACCTCTCCTATGATGTAAGGGTCCAATGCCCCGTAAAGCATAGCAACCGCCACTGTATCGCCCGGATCCGCCTGTATCAGTGACCGTACTCCTGGGATCACGGGATACCGGCTGTCCGGCTCCCCGTCCCTGCCGATGATGCGGAGGGAATACACATAACCTTTTTTCCGTATCACTGTCTCTACAGTCCTCGGCCCGTCCTCCAGCTCCACCTGCACCTGCCTGTGCTCCTCTTTTATGTTTCCTGACTCAGAAACGGCACTGACCTGTGCCAGCATGACGGGCGGGAGCTGTGCCTGCGGGTATTCCTCGCCGATCTTCCTCTCCATGACCCCGCGGATCATGTTCTCCAGCATTCCTCCCATCCGGCTGCCTCCTTACTGTTCAATCAAACGTGATATATGTCCGGATAAAACCGGCATCATTTGTCTTAAATAAAACCTTTTTTACCAGGGCACTGCCTGTATACGCGGGATGTATGACCTTGATCGTCTGGGAATGATGGATAAACGGCATGGATACCGTTTCCAGTTCCCATGATCCCATGCTCCGCTCCAGGCGGATAATATTGGATCCGTACTCAAACAGATAGGTCTGCTTCTGCTCCGGGTTCGTACACCAGTAAAATACCCCGCCTGAGAAATAAAACCGCTTCTGGATCTGCCACAGCCTACGGATCTCTTCCAAAACCTGTATCCCGTTTTTCTGTGCAACCGGCACGACCTTTTTCGGCTGGTAGACCTCCTGTGAGATCTGGAAGTTGCTTATCCCTGCCACCTCCAGAAGATACCGGACAATCTCCTGAGGGGTCACATCCAGAAATGTCTCTGATATAGTGACTCCCTCCAGACGCTGCATCTCATCTTTTGCCAGGATCTCATTTTTCCCCTGTGCCCGGTTGTAGGGGCTGCTTACATATCCGGTAAAAACTTCCTCCATGATCCCGCTGTAGCCCAGATAGATGCTCATTTCATCCCCTTTTGCTATCCCAATCTGGGTCTGGTAAGGGTCGGTAAATCGGATCTTGGCCCAGTCAAAGTACGACTCTGCGTCCGAACAGGTCTCGATCTCGATCCCTTTTTTGATAGAGTAGGCGCCGATCTGGACCCCTATCCCTGGATAAAACAACTCCATATCCGCCTCCTAAAATGGCATTTTTTCGATCCGGCCAAGCCCTGCTGATGCCGATGGGGTTACCTGGGCTGCCGCCTTTTTCTGCGGGCTTTGTGACAGCTTACCGGCTGCACGTTCTGTTTCTTTTCTGGCAGGGGCTGTCCCCCTGTCATCCTTAAGATAGCTTTTATAGTCTTCATTCAGCATAGACCCTGTGGACACAGATGCGTCTTTTTTGGCACCGCTGTTGCTTGCCGATCTGCCCGCGGAGATTATAAGCGTGTTATATTCCCACAGTTCTAAGGAGGCTGTGATCTGCTGCTTTTTGTTTTCCGCCTTATGGGTCATATTTTTAAGTATGACCTGGGAAATCCCCCGGACTGCGGTATCTTCGCATACAATCTGGTGGACTGCGGGCAGGGCCTGGCCCGGCTGCCGGAACAGCGCCTGTATCTGCTGGAGCTTCTGCATCCTGGTCATAGTGACTGTCCCGGCATCATCCTGTGTATCCTCAAGGATCAGTTCTATGTTTATCTTGGCATCCTCATAGCCGGTCGCCTGCTTGGGCTTTTTGCTCTGCCCTTCAACCTCCTGCTCATCCACCTGTGCATCATTTTTAATCTCCATGCTTTTGACCAGCCCCGGCAGGATCACATCGTCGATCTTGACCGTCTGGTCATCCTGATATACCATGCCTATCCCTCCTCGATCACAACATCACCCGGAAGGGATCCGCTGCCATTGGCAAATTCCTCGATCTCCTTGAGCAGTTTCAGCAGTGCGGGAAGCTCCTTGATCGTCTTAAAATCTACTTTCAGGTGGAGTTCTTTGATGGTCAGGCCCCTGTCTTCGGTCTTTTCTTCTACTACGTTTTCCTTCTCTGTACGGGCAGTATCCCTTGGAAGCGTCCGTACCGGTTCCCTGGTTGTCTCAATCCCCTCACTGGACATCTGGCTGCGGACATTGGAAAGCGCTGCATCTGCTGCCTGTCCCGGCAGATCCTGTGCCAGCTTGATCCCCTCGGCATAGGTACTCATGGTCCTCCTGCCTGACAGGGTAAGTGTGGACAGCGGGCCCGTCTTCGCATCACTGAAGGGAAGCATATTGCGGATCTTCTGCAGCCCGCCTTTCACTGCCTCCACCGGTTTGTTGATCGCAGACCGGATCCCTTCCGTGAAGGTATCCATGATCTTTGCACCTGACTGCTTAAACCAGGACACTGCACCGGTCACTGTATTCTTAATGTTATTGATCCCGCCGGTAAATTTACCCGCGATCGCGGAAAGCTTTCCTCCAGTGAGATTATCAACGAACGTAAAACCGGCCGTATAAAAGCCTTTGATTCCCTCCATCGCAGCCGCTGCTATGCCGGTGATGCCGCCTCCGTGCGCTTCATATGCGGCCCGCATATTTCCAAGCTTTTCGTTTACGGTAGCTTCTGCTGCTCCCAAAACAGCGCTGATCCCGGAACCAATAGCGCCAAAGAGCCCGCCAAAAAAATCCACCACCGCTCTGCCGCCGGAGAGGATCGAATCCCACACAGCATTGACTCCATCCCGGAACCATTCACATTTGTTATACAGCAGTACCAGAACTGCGATCAGGGCGATCATGGCTATAACAACCCATGTAACCGGATTGGCCAGAAGGGCTGCCGTAAACCCCCAGACCGATGTGATCAAAGGAGCCATTGCGGTCGTTGCCGCAGTCACAGCCTGACGCCCCATGTTAAAGATCCCGGTCCCCAGCCGCTTGACGCCGCCCAGTGCGATACCTCCGGCAGACTTTATGAGCATGAAGCCTTTTTTTACCCCATCCCCGGCATACATGCCGTATATCCGTATCGTTGTCAGAAGATCCGGCAGCTTTTTGATCTGTCCGATAAACCCGACGACCATGCCTCCGGTTTTGGTAAAGACCAGCCCTGCTGCACCTACAACTGCAATCGTGGAACCCGCCACAGTTAAAAATCCGCCAAGCGCCAGGACCACCAGCATCAGCACCTGTACCAGATCCTGATGCTCCTGCGCCCATCTTCCTACGGTATCCACCGCCTGGCTTCCCTTGTCGATCATCACATTTACCGTCGGCATAAGGCTGTTTCCCAGTGTTTCCTTGACGTTCTGGATCTTTTGCTGCAGGACCGTAAACTGATCCGGCTCCATCTGGTTCATGGCATCTGCCATTCCTTCCGCGACTCCCCTGCCCTGTCCCATGCTGTCATACAGGGACAGGATATTATCCTGCAGGTCTCCTGTCTTATTGTACAAAAGGTCGATGAGTGCCACAGCCTCCTGGTCGCCAAATGCCTCCTGGATCTTGATCTTTTCCGCTGCATCCATGGTCTCGCCAAATTTGCCGCGCAGCTTGTCCAGGATCTCCGGCATGGACAGAAGCTGGTTATTGGCATCCAGGAAGTTAAGCCCCAGCTCCTTGCCTCCCTTGGCAGCACTCTTTAGGAACGCATTGTATTTTGTGCCTGCCTCACTGCCTCCCATGGTCGCCTGGAGCATACCCAGGATACTCAGCTGCTCCTCTAAAGGTACTTTGGCATTGGTCGCAGACGCTCCCAGGGACTCGATCGCCTGGGACATCCCTGAGCCGGTGGTTTTAAACTGCTGGACGGACTTGGCAATCCCGGCGGAAAACATCTCACCAAACTCCATATCCGTCATGCCGCTGTAATAGTCCTTGTAAATACCGTAACCCGTAGCAAACAGGGATGTCATTTCCCCGACGGTAGACTTGGTGGCCTTGGCTGTCAGGCCGGACAGCTCCGTAAACTGCGCCACGCCCTCATCACTCAGCGAGGCAATACCGCTCTTGATATCATAAGCAGCACTGATAAACTCTGCCTTTGTCGTACCCGCCCAGGTATTGCTGAAGTCTGTGGCTGCATGTTCAAGGGTCTTTAAATCCTTAACACCTAATGAGGACAGCTCTCCCAGCGCCCTCCGTGTATCAAACGTTGCCTGGACTGGTGCAAGCGCAGCCTTCGTGATCTGGTCACCGACCACTGCCACACCAATCCCGGTCTTTGTCATGCTTCCCAGCCCTTGCTCCATTTTCTGGAGCTTGGAAACCGAGCCGCCGACTCCTGCCTGCACCTTGGACAACGGGGAGGTCAGATTGTCCACCATGGACATAATCAGGGACAGTTTAAATACACTTTCTAACCCCATCCTTCCCCTCCTCTGTTATTCTTCCGGGAAAGCACTTACTACTCCCCGCTGTATAATGGCGCTTTCCAGCTCCTGGATATACCGCGCCATTGCCAGATAGTGCAAAAATTCATCCAGTTCCATGTGTTCAAGATCTGCCTGCCCTAAACAGTCCGGAGGCACAAAGTGCAGGATCTCCAGGCGGCCTGCCTCATAGATGCTTCCTTTGACTGCCTCCAGGTGGCTGTTTAGAGCTTTTTTAAATTTGTCTCTTTCGACAGTCCCATCATTGCCAGCAGCTTTTCTCCCACGGAAATGGACAGGGCCGGATACTCCTCCAGGTCAGCCGTTAAGGCCCCGGAGCTCTCCGGGAGGACTGCATCCATCAGGAACGTTTTAAGGGAACGGGTAGCATTGTTGGATGCCGTCTTGACATAACGGTCATAGCTGGCCACACTGGGGGAACGGAAGTAATAACACTTTGCGATCTCTGTATCATCATCCGGCGTCAGTATCACCCCTACCCGGTAAATTTTTCCATACTTTGCCTTCAATGCGTCTTCCTTCTGCTGGGTTTCCGCTACTGTTTCCTGTTCTTTTTTCATTTCTTCTGCCATTTTTCTGCTCCTTTTTGCCATTTATCTTGTCAATTTACATCGGTTTGACGCCGTCACGGACGATCCCGCCCACGATCAGCAGATCCAGATCCACGCTTAAGGATTTGTCTCCCTGTGCTGCTTTATGGCTGTTTTTGGTGATCGTGACCTTGTTTAAGACATCCGTCCGGGTCCGATCCCCGTCATTGGCATAGCTGACTGTAACTTTTCCAAACAGCAGGCGGTACAATGGTGTGCCTGTCCGTTTGCAGTAATCCAGCAGCCCGTCATAGTCATCGCGCAGGAGTGTAACCTTGCCCGACGCCTTATAGTTGCCCTCTCCATACCCGCGGGGCTTCTGCCCCTTTCCATAGACCTCTTCTTTTTCCAGCTCATCCTCATAGTCGATGGACTGGATCTGCAGGTTTAAGCCCGGGATCCCCAGATCCACATCCCCCCATGAGTAAGAGCGTCCATTTACTTCTAACATTTATCTGCTGCCTCCTAACTGCTTATGACCACGCCGGTACGCCCCAGATCCACCAGGATGCTGCGGATGTAACCGCGGGATGCATACCGCACCACCATTGACAGGGACTTGCTTGTCTGTATGTCCTGCCCGTTCGGCACTGTAATTTCCGCATCCGATATCTCCCCTGCCTCGACCATCTTATCCAGGGGAGCTTTCACATACTCCGCAATCTTCCCCAGTTCCTTCTGTGTATCGGTCAGGTCGATATCCTCCTGCAGGTGCTGGAGTGCTTCCTTGCGCACCTCCCGGATGATCTTATTAAGGACCCTCACATCCTCCGCATACTGGTAGTCGCTTCCTTCCGGCCCCATGACGTTGGCATTGGACACATAGTATTTTTCCAGCCCGTCATATTCCCTGAAGGTTACATACCCCGCCGCATCCAAAAGGGCGGTGGAATCCTCGATCCCGGCCGGGGTCAGTTCCAGCATTTTGTCCCTGCTGATCCCCATCTGGTAGGAATCCCCGGTACGGCCAATGGACTGATGGACCTTTGTGCGCGCATACAGGCCGCACACGATCCCGGCGCTGTTCTGTTCTGCGGTCCGTCCGTCCATCTTGATGTAGCGGCTTCTGGCAGCTACGACCTGGATCTCATAATTCCTGACCTTTTTCCGGTCCTGTTCCAGACGCTCCACATAATCCGATATCTCCTCTTCATCATCCGGGGCATAGGCCTCCATCACGAACAGAAGGGGCTTATGGTGATCCTGCTCCAGTTCCTGCTGGGCTGCGGATATGGACGCCCACATGGCAGCATCGCTCTCGCCTACGATATGTACCATCTCATACAGCTCGTTATAACTGCGCAGCCGGCTCACAGCCGTAAGGACGTCCTGGCTGGTCATCCTGGGGGCCGTCGTGGAAAAACGGTACACATCCCCGATCTCAAAGGATCCCTCTTTTTCCACATCTTCCGTAAAGGCCAGCGTGATGCCCGTTTCCGGTATCTCATAGCTGCCGTTCTCCGGAACTGTCAGGTCATCCGAATTTGTCGCGCCTCCGTCCGTGGAATACATAAACAGCGCACTATTAAAGCCGCCTTTCCCTGTGATCGTAACCACTACCTCAAAGGCATTGCAGGGGGTTCCGCTGGCTTTCATGCTGCCCTTGCCCTTTTTGGAATCCGTGACCTGTCCGATCGTTCCGGCTGTGGATGCAGCCACCGGGATACAATAGATCCTGTCTGCCCCGTTTTCCACGCTGTCCATGACGGAATCAGCCAGAGGGGAACGTCCCAAAAGCTCCCGGATCTTAAGGACCCCCATATTGCCGGTGATCGTCACCGGCCGGTCTGCCTTCACCGGTGAGGCACCGATGGCGGTAAAAATGCCGGTCCCCTTATTCGTGGAGAACCCTAAAAGCCCGTCACTTACCGTTGTAAACACATCTCCTAGCATCCCGTGCCCTCCTTCTTAACCTTTCTTTCCCTTCCGTCCATTGCCGTGCCGCCAAAGGCAGCAATGGCAGAATCATATTCCTGCTCTGTCACCCTACGGCCCGGCTTCCATCCCTGTGCGGTACAGGCACCCGCATACAGGGCGGCGCTGGTCCCTTTCATCCGCTTCCAGCCACCGATCTCCTGCAATGGGGCACTTGCCCTTTCCTTACTTTTGTCCATGATCTATATCCAGCTCCTTGTCTTTTAAGCTCTGTCTTGGTGTGTCTGCATATACGCCGCCCGAAAATGTGACCCTTATCTTCACGGCGATCTTAGCTGCCAGGATGCTGTCCTCATCCTCCGCCCATTCTGCTTCAGATGGTTCAACGTAAACAAAATCGCCGTTGATATACAGTCCCTTTCCCAGTATCTCCAGAAACCTCTGGTAGATCGCACCCAGCTTCTCCGCATTAAATTCCCCGATCACCACATCAAAGACCACGTTCCGCTTAAATAAGCAGGTACGGGTCTTCGGGTTCCCGTCCGTGTCTTTAAAAACACGCCTGCTCCCATCCCGCTCCAAGGTCTCCTCATCAAACAGGACGGCCCCTACATGGCTGTTCCGGTATAGCTGCAGCTTCTTAAGGGATGTGATGGGTTCCATCTGTATCCCACTGGCCCTTAATCTGTCGATCAGGTATTCCCTGCACTTCGCATACATGCGTCCGCTCCTCCTCCGGTCTCTTTATGTCTCTTCCAGAAAGTCCTCCACTGTTCCCTTGATCTCTGCCATATCGTCTTCTGACAGCCCCAGGAACGGCCTTGCCGGGATATGCACCCGGATCGTGACCTGTTTTTTCCGGATCCACTGGTCGCCGATCTTAAAGATCAGCCCCCGGCTTGTTTTTGCCCGGATCGTGATACGCCGCCCTGGGGCTCCAAACTGGTGCGTCGCCGCGTAAATATTGTTGGTCCCGACAGCAAAGCCGGAATCATTGGCAGACCTGCGGATGGAATTTTTCATGGTCCCGGTCTTTACCAGTGTTTTTCCTGCCTCCTGCTCCGCCCTTTTAGACGGCTCCCAGCGTTTTCCTTCCGGTGTGCGGGATGTCTTAAACCGCTCCATTGTGGATGCACGGACAACGGAAGAAAGCACGTTGTTAAGCCGTTTTTTGTCCAGCTCAGAAAACTGGCGCAGGCGCTTCATAAGGCGTCTGATATCACCTTCCAGCCTGATGCTTGCCATCTTACCACCCCTTCATGCTCGATCGGGAAAACAGGCGCGGGCTGGAATCCACGGAAAAACCTATGGATGCAGCTGCCTGGGTTCCGCCTTCCCCTTCGATGCCGAGTGATACTTTTCCCTCCGCCAGAAGCGTCAGGAATTTGATCGCCGCATTGTACCGGTTTAAAAAGTTCTTCTGTTCGGTTCCCTCATCAATGCCGATGCGGGAAAACAGGTTATAGACTGCAATGTCCTTACTGAATTTGACAATATTTCCGGGAGGCTTGGGAAGCGGAACCGTATATCTCTTTGCGAGATACCCGTCGATCTCCCCATCTGCGTCCTGGATCGCCTGGAGGATCAGGGGACGGATCTTTGCCTCCCGCTCCCTCTCATCCTCAATATAGGCGTCGCCGATCAGGGCATCCAGCGTGTCTGTTTTCAGCATTTCCCTTACTTCTTCTGCGGTGCTGTACATGGCTGTTCCCCCTTACGCCTCGGTTCCATCACTGAAATATGCCATCTGCCAGAAGCCGAACCCTGCATTTCCCCGGCTGTCCACGCCATACAAAAACTGCTTGGAGAAAAAGACGTTGTCATCCGTTTCATTGGTCTTTGCCACGAACTTTGCAGGCTTTCTCTGCTGGTAGATGAGCGGCTTTACCGGGCGTCTGGTACATAAGAGATACCACTGAGTTTCCTGATCGGCCAGATCCGGCAGCACCAGGATCTCTGCTGTATCTTTCATTGTATTGGTCGTTCCCTCGATCTCATCCGCCTTGATGATCTTGCGCGCCGTGCTTTCCAGAGACGGCGGCACCACCAGAAGATCCGGGATCAGGCGCAGGGGACGGCCTTTGCTGTTGGTGATGGACATCATGGACGACCGTGCGGCTGCATAGCTTTCCGCCCCCAGCTTCTTCTTTCCTTTGTTGCTCACCGTTTTTTTGCCGATCTTATGGCTGTCTGAGAAAAAGGCCTGCCCGTCATAGCATTTTTCCGTGGTTCCCTTTTTGAGAAGGCCAAAGACCAGCTCATCCGGGTGCAGGGCAGCACTCTGTCCCAGCATCTGCACGGATGGGTTATACAGGCCGATCTTGTCATCCTCAACCGCCTCTTTTGGCAGCCCTACCGTCAGCTCAAAGCTTTTATTTTTAACCGTGTAATCGCTGGCCGTCAGGTTCTGGATCTCACGATCCCCGATCCATTCCCTCATTCCGGGGATATCCCCCAGCCATGCATAGGTTTCTTCCCCTGTTGTGGACGGAACAACGGTTGCAACCTTCTGGTACTGCGGCTCTGCCTCCGCAAACGCTTTATTGTAGATTGTATTGAAGCCCTGGTAAATCGCCCTCAAATTTGCGCCATTGATAACCATGTATGTAATCCTCCTTTTATGCTCCGGCTGTCACTGTAACGGCAAGCCCTGTTTCCACGGTGATCCCTTCCTCATCCACGGCAAGGACAATGCCTGCCAGGCTTGCGCCTGCCCCGGCATTCCCCACAGTCTGGTCATCCTCCATATAGCAGGGGCCCATCAGGTCTTTGACTGCCACCGGGTTCTCTGTGCTGTTTTCCCAGATAAATGTCCCCCTGGATACGCATACTACAGCGCCCCCGTCCGTTCCGTCCCGGTTGTCAACGGTTTCTTCCGCGCGTCCTGCTGCCTTTAAATTCTCTGCCTTTTTAGCCGGGACAGCATATCCGTCTGCTCCTACTGCTACCAGCGCCCCCTGATAGATCGTAACTCCTGCCTTAACAGGCAGTCCCAATGTTCTGGCCCCTCTTGCCACCTGGACCGTATCCCTTTCACTTGTCAATGCTGCCATGTCCTACCTCCCGTATGTTTTATAATCATCATCACTGATTCCCAGCTGCGCAAATACAGCCTTTGCCGCCCGGTCTAATCCCTCCGGGTGTGCGCCCTTTAAGACGGCTGCGTCTGTCGCAAACTGGATCTCCTCCATTGGCACCACCTGCGGGGCTTTTTCAACAAAATCCTTAAAGCCGGACGGATCCTTTAACGCATAGGCTGAGGCCCATTCCTTCTGTGCCGGTGCGATCTTTCCGGATTTAAGGGCCATTTCCACTGCATCATCTGCATCCCGTTTCGCCAGTTTCTCCTCCAGCTCCCGGAGCCTTCCTGCGGCTGTGCTGTCGATCCCTGATTTTAATGCCATGATCGCTGCGGCGGCTTCCGACGTCGGGGCGCCTGCTTTTAATCCAAGAAGGGAGCAGATGATCTTATTAGCGACTACCTTTTCCTCCTCCAGGTTAGTCCCTGCTGCCCCGTCCTCTGTTTCAACGCCGGAGCCCTCCTTCTTTTTCTGGTCAGGCGTGTTTCCTTCCCCGTTTCCCCCGCCGATCCTGTCCTCAAATGCCTTTAAAACATCTTCCTCGGATGCCTCTTCGGGCAGCCCTAACAATGCTGCCAGCTTTTTTAATAATGTTTCCATGCCGGTTCCTCCTTCTTTTTCGCCGTCTGATCCTTTATTTACTACTGCAAACATATGGTCGATCGCCGGTGTATTGGTCAATGCACCGGAGTGCATCACAACTGCCTTATTGTCGCTGCGCCTTACCAGGACGACCGGGGACAGATAGCGGTATTCCCGGTTCTTTAAATATTCCTTTGCCCTGGGAGTCCATTCTACCTTTGCGGCAATGGCATCCTCCTGGAGGATCAGATCCTTCACCCATCCCGCAGCCGGTGCCTGTACATCCTTTAACGTCTGGTGCTCATAATCGATCACAAGATCCAGTCCCCGTTCCAGAAAACGGCGGCGCATCAGGTCAAAGCTCTCCTGGTCTACCTCAAAATCACCCTTTTCGCTGTGGACGTGTCCCAGCGGCAGTAATTTGATCACTTCCGGTGCGTCTTTCAGCTCCACGCTTTCGCCTTTTAACTGGTAATACTCCATGTTCCAGTCCTCCTTGTCTTGTTTCCCTTCGCAGGACGGCGATTAACGCCGTCAATGCTGTTATTAACGCCCCTGTTCCATCTCGGACGGGCAATTTACCACCTGATGCCCTAAGTTGCCTTATTTTGCCGTTTAGCGGCCTGGGATCTGTAAGCCCGTTTCAGGGCCTCCGGGTATCCTTCCAGATCCGGCTTAAACGGACGTTTGGCCGGGTTATGCCGGAAGCTCGGATCCGGAAGGACCTGCACGATCCTGCCGTCCCCGATGTCCGCAGCCTGGGGCGCTTCCGTTTCGACTTTCAGCCCCCGCTCTTTGACCTGTCTGGCTGACAGCGTGGTGACGGTACAGCGGCACCGGAACCCATTGGGGGGATACCATGTATCCCAGACCGGGGAATCCGCCGGGAAAACCCTGCCGTCCATTGCCAGGTGCGACGGGCGGGTATGGCTGTCATTGACCGCGTCATACTGCCAGTACGGGCGCAGGCGCATCACATCCGGGTCTGTCATCTGCTCATAATGGCCTGCCTGGTAGGCGGTCTGGATATTGGTCCGGAAAATGTTGTCTGCCTGGAAGGGGGTAAGCCCTTCATATCCCTGCCGCTCCAGGAACCCACTCATGGACTGCCTGAACTGCTCCATGGTGGTCCCGTTTTCCAGGGCGTCCAGCAGCTCGTCATAAAATTTTTTGATGATCTGGGCTTCCGTGTAGCCGGATACGGTAAATGCCAGGTCCCTGTAGTGGTCTGCCAGGTCATAAAAGACACCGGCAGTCACCGGGACTTTTTTGTCAAAGTAGCTGACCGCTTCCTCAAAACGGAACTCCCCTCCATGGACGATCCGGCTGATCTCCTCATCACTCATGCTCCATCCCCCTGCCTTCCAGGTCTGCCAAAAGCATCGTACGAGCAAGCAGCTCCTCAAAGTCCCCTGCCCTCATATCCTTTAACAGGCCTTTCAATATGGTCTCGTTTTCGCACTGTGCTTTCAGTTCTTCCAAGCTCTGCGCATCTTTTACCATTTTTAAGACAGGGGCAAACATGGCCTTAAACGCCGGGGCGTTCTGCCGTATCGCCTGGTCTGCGATCTGGTCAATGCGTTCCTGGCTCCCTCCGCTGGGACTGGCCTTGAATGCCTTAAATGCAGCCGGCTGCGGATCGGTTCGCACCACCTGGGAGAACGGGACTGCTACCGGCTCCCCGTCCTCCGGCTTAGGGATCGCAAACTTCTTATACAGGTACGCAGTCGGGACCGGAAGGCCCACCTGTGATACCAGCGTGGAGATCACTTCCGACAGGTCTTTCAAGTTTTCGCTCTCCTCACAGTCAAAACGCAGGTATGGGATCCGGTCGTTCTCTCCAAAGTTGTAATACACCAGCGGGCGGATCAGGTCACGTCTCAGCGTGGTGGCTAACGCCTTGCAGTCTGCCACCGTCAGGTCATGGCGTACCTCATTGTGGGTCTTGCTCTGCGCGTAGCTGCCGCCTCCAGAGTCACTGGTGAGCGTCTGCCCCAGGATGGCCTTGCTGATCTGCTCATCGGCATAACGTGCCAGGCGTTCAAACAGATCGACCGAACCGGTCTTTTCTGTGGTGATGAACTCGATCTCTGTCCCGTCCGGGATAATGCCGGATGCATCTGCCCCGATCTGGCGCAGCGCCCGCATCAATGCCTTTTTATCGTCCTGGCTGGCTCCCTGGGAATATTTCCCCAGACGGAGCGGGATCCCGTAGACCTCACAGAAGCTCACCCAGTCCTTGACCGTGTAATTTTTAAACATATACATCCAGGATATGATCCTTAAAACGCCTGCCCTGGATGCATGCCCGCTTTTGGCCTTATACCGGTGTACCACAAATTTATTGCATGGGAGCAGGATCCCTTCCGGGCTGTCCTTCGTTCTGACCTTAAAGCTGTCGTCCAGGCTGTCCCAGAAAAAACGCTTCTGGTGGCGTGACCTCAGCTCTTTTATGACGGTTCTGCCATCCTTGAAGCCCCACATGATCTCACTGACAGCAAACCCCTTTCCGATCGCATCCAGAAGGTCGATCAGATCCTCTTCAAACCCTTCCAGGCTGTTTAAGGCCTGCTCCACAAAGTCTGCGATCTCCTTGTCCCGCTCATCATTGGGGTCAAAAGGGATCACCTCATAATCCAGGCCGGCCACCGCCTGCTTTCGGGTCTGTAACTGGCTGAACAGGTGGGGATCCTTCTCTTCCATCTCTTCAAACAGCTCGGACTGCCTGAGGACGTCCCCTCCATCCCCTTCCCGCAGGATGGATGCCAGCTTTTCCGGCGTCAGGCCGTTGCTGGGATAGTCGGAATATTTGTCTGTTACCTGGGAGGGGGACAGCTCCACCAGTTCCGGACGCCGGATCACGGCTTTCCCTTTGTTCTTTTCTTTCTTCCTGCTCATCTGCCTCCACCTCCTTAATAGGCCCCGGTTCCAAACCGCATGGAGCGGTGCTCCACGCTCTGATAGTCACCTGCTGTCCCGCCCTGTATGGCTAACGCCAGTTTGACCACCATCTCCAGGGCATCCGGCCCGTCGTCATTTTTCCCCATGGGATACTCGGACATCTGCTTTAACAGCGTCTTATGTCGTCTGGAAAATTTGATATACCCATTCTTTACAAAAGGCTGAAGGGACTGGATCCGGGCATCCTTGTTTTTTATGCTGTTGATCTCCTCGATCGGCAGGTACTCCCCTGCCTGCGCAGACCGCTGCCGCATGATCTCGGCAAAATAGGCCTGGAACTGGACCGTCTCCACTCCAAACTTTGTGTATCCCCGTCCATAGTCCCGTTTCATCCGCCTGGAGGTTTCCAGAGCATCGTCAATGATCTGGTCGGGCTTGCGCTTCTCAATATCCGCCAGCGCAACATACAGATACCCCGACCGTACATCCTTGGCAACGGTGATGATCGCACTGGTATCCGACTTCTTGTTTTTTCCCAGGGATGGGTCATTGCCGCCGACAAAGAGGAAACGCGGGTCGGAAAAGTCGGGCGGGATTTTCCCCTCATCGTCATAGTAATCAAACCACTCCTCGTTAAAAGCGCAGCTTTCCGGATCGATGGGGTCATTCTGGATCTCGGAATTAAATGCCGCCTCGCCGTCAGATACCCGGTCAACCATCAGCTTGTAATAGCTGTTCTTTTCCTCCCACAGCACTTTCGTGCCTTTCAGCATTTCGGCTTCGTTTGCCTTAAAAAATGCAAGGGCGTCTGCTTTATGGTCCGGGTTCTCCAGATCGGTATAGATGGCTTCCCATGCATCCCACAGCTGGGTATTTTCCGCAAACTGGATCACGCCCCGGTATTTGCGGGTATCGTACTCCGGGTTTTTGGATACGTTGGCAAGCAGGGAGTCAAAATGCAGCAGGGTCCCGATATACACAATGTCCGTATAGGTATCGCCTGCCTTGCTGACCGCTTTGTAATACCAGTTCCGCAGTTTCCTGCGCTGGTCCGGTGTGGCGACATTCTCATCATTCTCCAGATCGTCACACAGCATCAGGTCCGGCCTCCACTGTTTATGCTTCCGTCCACGGACTTTTTTACCGGATCCAATGGCTTCGATCTTCGTCCCGTTGTCAAATAAAATGACTGAGGACTTCCAGACTTTTCCCTTCTGGTTTCCAAAATCTTCCCGGATTGCACCGTTTTCCTCGATCTCGTCCTTGATCCCTGCCAAAAATCCTTCCGCCTGCTCGGAGCTGTCCGACAGCAGGATGATATAATGCTTGTATCCGTACAGGGATGCATGCAGGCTGTCCTTGAAAGTAAAGGTCGTGGTCTTTGCATGTCCACGGGGGGCCTGTATCGCCTTACGGCAGCCCTCCATGCGGGAAATGCGCTTTGCCTGTTCCAGGGGGTTCATCCCTTTCATCACCCCGTTTATCCACACCTCATCCAGTTCTTTGTGGAAAGCCGGTGACGGATTGACAAAGTAATGGGACAGATAGGCCCTGCCGAAATATTCCAGGTCAAAGGCAGCCAGCTGCCTCCGCAGCCCCTTTTGGCCGGTCAGCCCTGCCCCTTCCTGGTACAGCTTCCAGAGGCGTCTGCGCTCCCCCGGTTCGTTCCCGCCCCGCAGGACATACTTTTTAAAAAGCTCCTGCTGGTACGCTTCGTTGGCAGCGGCTTCCCTGTCTTCATCTGCTTCCAGGTGCTCAATAAACGCATTTAATTTATCCATCTTCCCTCAGTACCTTCTCCTTTGCCCGTAACAATATGCCATGCAGCTCATCCTTCAGCTCCGGATCCTGGCGGATCGCCGCCATCAGCTCCGTTTCCATCTCCTCAAAGGCAAGCTCGGCCCGTTTTTTCATATCCTGCCTGACCTTCTTCTCATAGGTCGCTGCCCGGTTCAGGCTTGCGATCAGACGTCCTGCCTTGTCAAGGGGCATTTCCGCAAAGTCCTCCTCCGCAGTGCTGACCCGCTGCATCAGGCCGTCCATCAGGACCATGCTGGCCGCTTTGGTATAATCCATATCCGGATGCGCCTCTACTGCCGCCGCGATCGCCTGGGTGCGCTGCAGGGTCTCTGCTACCCTCTGTGCTGCCTGGTTGGAGCGGATCGCATACCGCCCGATGGCGCTCCGGGAAACAGGATACCCCTCTTCCTTAAGCCATAAGGCAAGGTCCGTATAGCTGTTGGATGTGTCCATGAGCTTTGCATCCAGCTGGAGCCGGATCCCTTCCGGAAGCTTGTCCACGCTTCCACTGATGCGGGTCCTGCGCCGCTCCTTTTTAGACATCGACCCCGGGCTCCTCGATCGTACCCTCTACCAGATCCACGCCCTTTTTGGTCAGCTTTACCACTCCGTCCTTACGGTACACGTTGTAGGCATTGGCCCTTCGGTCCGTAAACTCAATGTAGCCGCCTGCCTCCAGATATTCCAGATGCTTGGAAATATCCGGGGAATAGATCAGCCCGTCCGATACCAGTGCATTGGTGATCTGCCTTACCAGCATGGCGTTCTGGTTCCCCTTTGCAAGGGACCGGATGATATAGCCGCGGACAGCCTTGTTCTTTTCCACTTCCAGCTCGTCCATGTCGTCTAAGATCGCCATTCTTACTCCTCCTTTCGTTTCTCCTGTGGACTGTTGTACAGCAGCAGGTCCAGCTTATCTTCCACCCGGTTCATGATCCGGATGAAGTCCTCCCTTGTGACATAGATCAAAGGCAGGTCTGCTTTCAGGTCATTCAGTTCCCTTCCCAGACGCCGGATCTCCTCCGCATTTTTCTGGTCATTGCTTTCCAGAGAGGACAGGGTGCGTTTGATAAAAAAGCTCAGTGCCCCTACCACCAGCGTACAGATAAGGGAAGCGGCTGCTCCAATAACCGCAGTGATCTGTACCAGTTCCATGAAATTCCCCCTTATTGTTTCCCACTGGCAGTTTTCAGCTCCAGTACCTTCCGCTCGATCAGATTGGTCAGATATGTGTCAAAATCCCCCAGCTGGTCTGTGATCACCTGCTGCGCAGTAGGCGATACGCCTGCCTTGATCTCGGCAAACGCCTGTGCTGCCAGTGCCTGCAGCTCCTCCCGATCCACTCTGCCGTCTTTGACTGCCTCCCGCAGCTGATGCGCCGTAGTCTGCTCGATTGCCCCCACGGTTACACCTGCCAGATACTCCGTATCATCCAGCGCATCCTCCAGCTGCCTGCGCAGCGCCTGGTCTTTGATCTGCGCTGTCTGTGCCTTGACCTTCTGGACAGCTGCATGGATGTAATAGACCGCATACGCGCCCCCCAGGGAGATCACTGCCATGGCGATGGATACTGCTGTAGACATTAACTGTGTCTGGATTGCTTCCATACTTCCTTCCTCCTTCTGCATAACAAAAAATGGCCACGAGCGTTCTGCTCATGACCACATTGTAATTCCCAGGTAGGGAACAATCTATATGAAGCACTTCTAAGAGTTTCTTCACAAACTTTTATTTTTTTGCATTTTCCTCTTGACAATAATAAGGGTTCAGGGCCTGGGGCAGATCCTCAAAGCTGATCTGGCCCGGCACATCCCCGTCCCCGCAGATATAACGGACCCACCGCGGCGTCACCCCGTATTTGTTTGCAAGCTCCGCATGGTTATAGCCGTTAAACTCCTCACGGATTGCCTCATCCCTTACCGGTTTTAAAAGGCTTTCTGTCTTGGGGAAGTAACAGGTGGAGCCTCCAATGATCCGGGTAAGGCGCACAAAGTTATCCAGTCCGATCTCCTCCGCGATCTCCCGGTAGATCCCTTCGGGTATCATTGTTATTGTCAGCTTATCCTCTAACCGTTCCACAGCTCCACCTCTCTGTCCCGCCGGTCCTACAGACGCAGGATCGGATCTACTACCGTATCATAATAATCCTTTACATTATATGTTGTTTTCCCCTGCTCTTTGAGCCCGTTCATGTATTCCCTGGTCCCCACAGCGATCTTAAGGACCTTTGCCACCCCGATATGCTCCGGGGTGAACTTAATATCACTCAAAAATACGCTAATCGCCCGGTTCAGGTAATATACGGAATCATACCCCTGCAGAAGGGTGTCATATTCCTGTATTGCCTCCCGGACAAACTTCTTCCGGTTTAACCTTGGCTTATCCGGGGGAAGGATCCCCTTCTCCTGCAGCTCTTTTTTGACCTGCGCCCGTGCCTCCTTCTCCCTCCGCGTCATCCGCTGGTACTTCCTTTTCGCCATCTTCCTGTCCTTTCCTTTCTGCCATTTTCTTTAAGGCTTCGATCACAATGGAGCACTGCTCCCTTGTCAGCCATTCCAGCCGGTAGACCCGCACGGTATCCCCTTTGCCGAACAGCGACTGGATGAACCCCTGTATCCGCTTTGGGTTATCCGCCCATCCCAGTTCCTGGGTCAGACAGTAGATCTTGCGGCGCTGCGCAGCAGTTTCCGGCCTTCCCCGTCCGTAAGACCTCTGTCCGGCTGTCTGCTTTTTTCCCTGGTCTTTCTGGATCTCCAGGATCTGCGCCACCCGGTCCAGTTCCCCCTGGGTCAATGCCCTCAGGCTGTCTTTCCCCGTCTCACGCTCCACCAGGCTGTACAGATCCTCATCATCCAGGGACAGCTCCGGGGACTTGGCAAGCCCCCAGAGGGTACGGATCGACACCTTGGTTCCCTGTTTCCTCATACTGCCCCTTTCTCCGCACGTTCCAGCGTTTCCTTGTTCACATCGTACCAGAAGGTATCCTTCTGCTTCCAGGTAGCTCCCACCGCTGTGACTATATCCTTCCCATACTTCTTAAGGGCCTCCTTATCCACCTTTTCAGTGGTCACCACACACTCGGTCATTTTACGGCTGCGGAGCTTTTTGATCATCTCTGCCAGCTTCTCCGCCCCCTTCGGCAGACCGACGGAAGTAGAAAGACGGAAACCGCACTGGCCAAAGGTCAGATCCTTGGTCTTTTTCTTTCCCAGATCCTCCCGGTGCTCCTCCACAAACTCCTTGATCTCCTTCTCCAGCTTGCTGATCTGGTCATGGTGGGGCTGTGCCTCCTGATCGGCGATCATCTTGATCCCATTGATCTGCTTATTCATCTCCCCCACAATGTTCTCGATTGCGATCTCATTCTCCGCAATCTTCATCAGGTTCCTGTCCACGTCCGCCCAGGTCTTTAATGTAGGCTGATCCTCGATTCTTTTTCTTGCCATATCCATGTTCTCCTTTGTCATTTTAATTGTCAATCTGTTTGACCGAAAATGTGATATTCACGTTTAATTCCAGATCGTCAAGCGTGAATGTCAGATCAACATTATCGGTATGATTTTCTTTGCAGCATTCCAGCAGATCTGCAATGTCATGCATAAATTCGTTTGAAAAATCTTTGTCCATCCTGTCCTCCAAACTACTACAGTTTCTTTAACACCCTTAAAAATCTCTGAGAGGGCTTCCTTACCTTATCCCAGTCGAGTTCTGAGCCGCAATATGGACAGCAGACATATGCCTTATCAACCCCGCAACCACATCCTGTACATCTGTAGTCTGGCCTCGTGGCTTCCGGAGTAGCCCCAAAATAAGCCACAATCTCTGGTACAACTACCTTAATTAAGCGTAATCTTCTCATTTGGCACCTCCAAAATTTAATTCATTACCCTCTCCTCTATTTAAAATAAATATGGTATGATGCCTTTATAAACATTAAGAGGAGGTATTTTATGTATTCAGAACTTTTTAATTGTAATTGCTGTAAAATATCGTTTGATACATTCATGTTCCAGCTTATGAATGTCATGGGAGAGATCATTCCACGCAAAGCAGCTCTCAAATATCTCGGTAAACCAATCAGCCTAATTACTGTGAACTTTGATAAGGATATTGCCCCTAAGTTCCTGAAATGTTTTACCATTGAAGAAATGCGCCTTCTTTTTGAAACCCTCTCTCCTGAAGAGCAGCACCATATTATAATGGAGTTGCAAATATTAGAATTGAGTTTTAAGAATGTTCCCAAAGATGCCCTTGTTTGTGTACCCGACTTACCAAAGGACTATGTAAAACCATTCTTCCTACACCTCTTCACTCCCACAAATATCCTTGTAGAGCTCAACGATCAGTAAACCATCCCTGCTAACCAGTGTTACCCGATCAGGATATTCATTTAATACAATTTTGCTGCCAGCATATGGCAGTAATTTTTTATGGCTGTAGATTTTGTGGCCGGATTCAACCGTGCCTTCCCTGCTTACAACAGCCTGCTCCTTCGTGATCGGCGCAAGGTAAGCCGTATATGGTTCCAGTTTCCGCCTTGTCTCCGTACTTACTATCTCCTTTTTCATTTCTTCTCCTCTCTCAGATGGCTAATTCAATTCCCCCCTAAATCCTTGTGTACCGTGTCGGCTTTTTAGTCTCTGCCAGATACTCTTTCTTAGTGATCATCGTTACAAGAGAGGGGTCTATATGCATCAGCTGTGCTACAGACTCCAATATCTGCTCCCTCTCCTTTTCCCGTTCTTCACGGGTCATAAGTCCTTCCGGTTCGTTCAGTGATACCCCCAGTTTTAAAAAGCACTCTGCCGGATTTCCGTCCCGGTCCTGTGCAAACCCGGCACCGGCACCGATCCTAAAGCAGTACACAACACGTCTTTTTTTCATGCGATCCTCTTTTCACCCCTTCTGTTCTTTTCCTTCCTCTCTTGGCTTATATTCCCGTTTCCCGTCAAGGTACATTTCCCTTGACTTCTGCTGTTTGATAAGCTGCTCCATGCGCTTTAATACGGCCCGGTTCGCACCATCACGGAAAAACTCCGCAATCAGCTCATACCTCTGGTACAGGTCCTTATTATCCCTGCGTGTGATCCGGCTTCTCTGCATCTTAGTGGCAATCCTGTTGCGTTCTTCCTTGTTGGGGGCAAACTCCATTGCATGCAGGAGGTCCTGCATACGCAGGTCCTCCTTCTGCACCTCCTTGGAAGCATCTTTGCAGATCGACTCCATTGACTTGATCCAGTCAGAGAACTGTTCCAACCGCTCCGATGGATTCTCTCTTTTTGCCATTCGCATCACCTCCAAATTGCCTCACAGAGTTCATGCAGCGCCCAGAACGGGGCAGTCAGCAGCCAGACCAGTACAGCCAGAGCTGTGAGGGCCAGCGCCCCCAGGATCACCAGAGGGCTTAAAAACAGATACCAGAACCGGAGGCTGCGGCGTTTATGGTGTGTCCTCATGTGGTTCTCCATCTTCAGGTCATTGATCTGGCCCACACACAGCTGGTTTAAAACGGTTCCCTCGGTTGTAATTTCATCCCCGCATAACATACATCTTGATACTCTCTCAATAATCATCTTCTGCTCCTCCTTATAACATCATCATTCCGGATGCCTGCTCAATCATCTTAAGGGTGATCGTCTGATCCGGCGCTTCCATCATGCGGCGCACATTGCGCATGGTCCGGTCGAGCAGGCGGAAGCACCCTGTCTGTGGATTGCAGGCCCGTGCCTTCAGCTCCGCCAGCGCCGCATCCTCAATCTGGTATCCCTCCAGATATTCCTTTACTTCTCCTGCATTAAGGCCGGACAGGGAAGCGTAAAAGTCCACCCTGTTCGCCATGCGGAGCAGGTAGGTCTTGATCTGTGCCTCCAGCGCCGGCTCTCCGGCGATCACCAGCCCCACATCCGCCTGGTCGTAGATCCCCCGGAGGATCTCCATCTTTTTGCTGGTATACTTGCTGACCAGCTTGTCCGCCTCATCTATGATCAACAGATAGCCCTTATTGGTATTGAAAAAATCCCGGATCCCGTTGATCCGCTTCCAGTTCGTTCCGTACCCGCTGGGGATCCCCAGCGCCGTCTCAATGGCCTCGATCAGATCCCGGCTGCTCATGGTATCATCACATTCGATATAGGCCACCTTGGACATCTTGGCATACCGCTTAAGGGTGTGGGTCTTTCCATATCCGGACCGGCCAACCACGATTCCCAGGCCCATGTAATCCTGGCAGCTCTGGCAGACTCCCATGATCGCCCGCGCATCCCGGCTCTCATAAAATGTCTTCGGAGCAGGAATGACTGCATTGGCGCTGTCTTTCTCCTCATTCCAGCCCTGGGTCTTCATATACTCCTCCAGCCTCCGCTCTACCGCCTCCACATCGCCTTTATAATTCCCAGCCAGATACATGGAGATGGTAGGCCGGGAATACCCGGTTACTGTGGCAAGCTTGGCAATGGTAGTTTTCTTCCCATCAACCAGAGCTTTGATCTGCTGTCTCATGCCGCTTCCCTCCTTCTCCGGATGCTCCTGTCTTTCCCTTTCCTCCGCTTCCTTCAGCTGTTCCGCCAATTCCTCACGCCTTGACATATAAATAAAAAACCTCTGTTTTTCTTCTTCTGTTGGGTTAATGCCTACATAAGGCGTCTTCATTTTGCTAAGTTCTTCTTTGATCTCAGCCACACTCATCATATCCGTTATCCTCCTGTCTTTATCCCTGTATAGCCCTTAAACGCTCCAGGGCCTCATTTCCTTTGCTCTGTAAAAACTCATTCTCTTCTGCTTTCTTCTGTCTACGTCCCTGGCGGTATTCCTTATCCACCGGCAGGGAAACCACCTTCTGTTTACGCTCCGGCTTAAGGGCCAGATCCAGCCCTCCAACAGTTGCAGTCTTGCGTCCTTCATCCACAAGCTCTGTATAACCTTTCCGAACAGCGTCCAGAAATTCCTGTGTTTCCTTTTGCTGGCGTTTCTGGTTGCGCAGATGCTTTTCCAGCGCTTCCTGAGATACGTTGCCGTAATAGTGCAAAAGCTCCGCCGATTCTGCTTCACATATCTTTTCGCCACTTTTAATGTCATAAACATACAGCTTTGTAACATCATCAAGATCCCATTTGA